>ERZ1699235.39-NODE-39-length-51833-cov-3.263006_pt1 | contig 51833 bp, 39 predicted proteins | sample MGYA00581546_ERZ1699235 | MGnify/ENA primary metagenome ERZ1699235 (study PRJEB42319, sample SAMD00040334) | human oral metagenome | material: saliva | host: Homo sapiens | study: EMG produced TPA metagenomics assembly of PRJDB4115 data set (Metgenomic analysis of... | reverse complement strand
CAACGCCAACACCAGAGCCAACTCCAGATCCAAAACCAACCCCAGATCCAGAGCCAACTCCAGATCCGAAACCAACTCCAGAACCTGAAGTACTAACAAGTAAGGGAGAACAGCAACCACCAGTAGTTGAAATTCCTGAATTTACAGGTGGCGTTAATGCTGCAGAAGCGGCTGTTTATGAAATCCCAGAATTCAAGGGTGGCGTTAATTGGGTTGAAGCGGACAAGAATGAGCTCCCAGAATTCAAGGGTGGCGTTAACGCAGTTGAAGCTGCTAAGAATGATGTTCCAGAGTTCAAGGGTGGAGCTAATTGGGTCGAAGCTGCTAAGAATGAAGTTCCAGAGTTCAAGGGTGGTGCTAATTGGGTTGAAGCTGCTAAGAATGATGTTCCTGAGTATAAAGAAACATTAGGTGCAGGAGACAATCAGACAAGTCCAGTTGCAGAAAAACTTGATCAGAAACCAGCTCTTACACCAACACCTGCTATGCAAGCAGCACAAAAAGAAGCAGATCAGTCCAAACTTCCTGAAACTGGTGAAGGCACAACTGAACACCTCTTCCTAGCTGGTCTTACATTAGCAATGTCTGCTCTATTTCTTCAAAAAAGAAAAGAAGATTAAAATATAATAGAGTTTTATACTATGAAAACTCAAACTCCTAACTTATTGTAATGGAGAAAACCAAACACCTAGAGAGGACCTCTTGGTCCTCCCTTTTTAAAAGGGAAATGATAACGCTTACCCAATTTAAGCGTGGGAAAGGAAATAAAGAAAATGGGAAAACATTTTTTTGAGAGACGGTGTCATTACAGTATACGTAAGTTTGCAATAGGCGCTGCTTCTGTCATGATTGGTGCAAGCATTTTTGGTGCTGGTATGGTTCAAGCAGCAGAAACAGAAGGGCCTGCAGAGACAGAAGGCACGGTGACACAGGTTCAGCCCCTGGATAAGTTACCAGCGGATATAGCAGCAGCTATTGAAAAAGCTGAATCAGCAAAACCAACTGATCCTACTGAAACGAATCCGACTGATGCGGAAGCTCAGCCTGAAAATACTGGAGAAGTATCTCCAAAACCAGCTGAAACTCCAGTTCCTAAGGAAGAAGCAACACCAAAACCAGCTGAGACTCCAAAAGAAGAAGCCGCACCAGTAGCTAAACCAGCAGAAAAGCCAGTTACTAAAGATTTGGTTGAAACTCCAGATGTCAATCATTTGGAAAAGGCTACTGCGACAGCATCAAACCATGAAGCCAACACACCATTTACAGCTGAGAAGGCGATTGATGGAAATCCAGATACTCGTTGGGCAACTGACCGTGATGTTGTGAAACCAACAATCGAATTTAAGCTTGAAAAGACAACCTTAATCAAGCATGTGGAAATCGATTGGGATCGTCGTGTTCGTGGCGAGCAAAACGATCCAAACATCAAATCTTGGAATCTCTATTATGCAGGTCAAGACGAAGTCAATGGATCAGGTCCTGGAGAATGGAAGTTGGCTCATCAACGGACAGGAACTCCGGTTCTAGATGAAAAAGTTGACTTAAAAGAAGCCGTTCAAGCTAAGTATCTTAAACTTGAAATTACAGATTATCAAGCCGGTACGATGCAATGGAAAAATGTGGGTATCCAAGAAATTCGTGCCTACTCAAACATTCCAGACACTAGTAAACCAACAGATATTCGTCAAGTTACTGAACTAACTGTTGCTGAAGACGGAAAATCACTTGTATTACCTAAATTACCTGGTCAAGTTAGCTTGATTGGAAGCAATAAGCAAGGTGTTATCGACCTAAATAATAAAATCTACACACCGCTGACAGAACAACATGTCAAAGTGATGGTTCAACAAACGAATGATAACCATACCTTCACAAAAGAATTTGAAGTTGTCATTAAAGGTTTGCATGCGGATGAAGGTGTTGGAACCAAACCTGCAGTTGCTCCAGCAGTTCAACAATGGTACGGCACTGAAGGTAAAACTTCTATTACTTCTGAAACTGTCATTTCAGTTGGAAATTCAGGATTTGACAAGGAAGCTAAGTTCTACCAAACTGACCTTGAAAATCGTGGTTTGGAAGTCGCAACCGGTAGTCAAGAAGCGCAAAATCGCATTGAGTTTAAAAAGGTTGAAGACAAGGGTTATGGCAAAGAAGGCTATGGTATCACCATTAAAGATGGAGTTATCACTGTAGAAGCTGCGACCAATGCAGGAGCATTTTATGCTACACGTACCCTTCTTCAAATGGGAGAAAATGACTTGCAAAACGGAGAAATCCGTGATTACCCAAGCTTTAGTCATCGTGGCTTTATGCTAGATACAGGTCGTAAGTTTATTCCTTATGATACGCTTGTAGATATCATGCTCAACATGGCCTACTACAAGATGAACGATCTTCAATTGCACTTGAACGATAACTATATCTTCTTAAAAGATCACTTGGCTGGTAAAAATCTTTCTCAAGATGAAGAACTAGACTATGTCCTCAAAAAAGCTAAGACAGGCTTCCGTGTAGAGACTGATGTTGTCGGTGAAAATGGTGAAAAATTAACATCTGACGAGCATTACACTAAGGAAGAAATGCAAGAAATCATCAAGTTAGCTAAAGCTTTGCATATCAACCTTGTTCCTGAAATTGATACACCAGGCCACGCCCTTTCATTTGTTAAGGTCCGTCCAGACTTGATGTACAAGGGTCAACTTAGTGCGAGAAAACACAATGTAGAACGTGTAGCTATGTTGGACTTGGATAACAAGTACGAAGAAACGCTCGCTTTTGTTAAATCAGTCTATGATAAATTACTCGATGGTGAAGACGCACCTCTTCGTGGCGTTTCAACAGTTCATATCGGTACAGATGAGTACTATGGAAGTCCTGAAAGTTATCGACGCTATGTCAATGATATGATCCAGTACATCAAAGGTAAGGGCTTAACACCACGTATTTGGGGTTCGCTCTCTGCCAAACAAGGAACTACACCAGTCGATTGGAATGGTGTAGAAGTGGATATCTGGAGTATCCACTGGCAACGTCCACAGGCAGCAATTGCTCAGGGTGCTAAGATTATCAATATCACAGATATTCCAACCTACAGTGTTCCAAGTGGAAGCAATAGTCAAGGTGGTTATGGGGATTATGCAAACTATGAAACTCAATACAACCGCTGGACACCAAATGACTTCTCAACAGGTGGAGGACCACGCCTAGAAGCCTCTAATCCAAATATCATCGGTGGTGGTCATGCGGTTTGGAATGACAACATTGACCTTCATGAAACAGGGCTTACCTCTTTTGATATCTTTAAACGCTTCTTCAAGAGTATGCAATCAACTGCAGAACGCACTTGGGGTTCAGATCGTGCAGCTAAGACCTATGCAGACCGTATCCAACCAACAAGTGTCTATGCACCACGTTCAAATCCTGAAAAAACAATAGAAGATAGTGACCTATTCACAATTAAACCAGAAACTATCAAGGAATATCTTGCTAAGAATGTGAAGAAAACAGAAGCAGGATTGAATTTTGAAAAAGATTCTAGCATCGAAGGTTTAGTAGGTGATGTTGGTCCTAGTCACGTTTTGAAATTGGATGTAACAGTGACTGGTGAAGGCGAACAAGTCTTCTCAACAAGTGGGGACAACCAACTTTACCTTGCGGACAAGGATGGCTATCTTGCTTACAAATTTGAACAATTCCATATTCAATTTGACAAGAAACTTGAGAAAAATAAACGTTATCAAATCTCTGTTGTTACGAAACCACAAAAAACAGAAGTTTATGTAGACGGTGAAAAAGTTGAACGGATTGCAAATCCAGCTCACCCTCGCTTGGCTCACAATAGCTTGGTACTTCCACTTGAAACAATCGGTGGCTTCCAAGGAATCTTGCATAGTGCAGAGTTGTCAAATGAAGCATTTGTAAACCCACGTTTGATTCCAACAGATCACTTCACAGTTTCTGCAACTAGTCAGGAAACACCAGGAACAGAGACTGAAGGACCAGTTGAAAAAGCTTTCGATAATGATCCAAATACCTTCTGGCATTCAAAATGGACTGGAGACCGTGCTCCATATACCGTTGCCATGAATTTGAACGCTCCTGAAAAAGTCAATGGTTTGACTTATCTTCCACGTCCAGGTGGTGGTAACGGAGTCGTGACATCTTATGAGATTTATGCTCAAAAAGATGGCCAAATGGTTAAGGTTGCTTCAGGAACTTGGGAAAATAATACTAAAGAAAAAACTGTTAATTTTGCAGCAGTTGAAACTAATAAGGTAGAATTTAAAGTTCTGTCAGGTGTCGCAGGATTTGGTAGTGCCGCAGAAATTCAACTACTCAAGCCGCTTTCTGATAGTGAAACAGAAGAACCAGTTGTTCCAGAAAAACCTGTAACTCCTGAGAAACCGGTGACTCCAGAACAACCAAGAGTTGAAGAGGTGGGTGATGGTACAACTGAACTTGCGGATAGCTTTGTAGCTACAAAACCAGCCAGTGATGATGCGATTGCTGCTGCAGCACAAAGTCAAGACTATCTCAAGAAAGAATACAAGGTATTCCCAACACCACAAAAAGTTACTTACGGTGAAGGTGTCACTAAACTTCAAAAACAAGTCAATCTTGTTATGGGAGACCATCTAGATATTTACACTCGCAACCGCTTGAAGAGTGTTCTACAAGATCATCAAATCTCATACACAAGCAGTCAAGCAGCAGTAGCAGGTGCTACAAATATCTATCTTGGTGTTCATGGTCAACATTCACAGGCTGAAAAAGAAATATCTGGTATTTCTCAAGGACTCTTTGATAAGATTGATGCTTATGCTTTGTCAATCAAGAACAATACAATCTCTATCGTCGGTAAAGATACAGATGCTGTCTTCTATGGATTGACGACTCTTAAACACATGCTTAATGAAAGTGAAGCTCCAGTTTTACGTAATGTAACTGTTGAAGACTACGCTGAAATTAAGAATCGTGGTTTTATCGAAGGTTACTATGGAAATCCATGGAGCAATGCTGATCGTGCTGAGTTGATGCGCTATGGTGGTGACTTGAAGTTGACTCAATACTTCTTTGCTCCAAAAGACGATCCATACCACAACAAGAAATGGCGTGAACTCTATCCAGAAGAAAAATTAGCTGAAATCCGTGAATTGGCGCGTGTCGGAAACCAAAACAAGACTCGTTATGTTTGGACCATCCACCCATTCATGAACAACCGTATCCGTTTTGGCAACGATGCTGATTACCAAAAAGACCTTGAAACTATTAAGGCTAAATTCACTCAGTTGATGGATGTCGGTGTTCGTGAGTTCGGTATTTTGGCAGATGATGCTCCAAGTCCAGTTGGTGGCTACAATAGCTACAACCGCTTGATGAAGGACATGACAGATTGGTTGACTGAAAAACAAGCAACTTATGTTGGCCTTCGTAAGGAAATGATTTTTGTCCCAGGTCAGTATTGGGGTAATGGTCGTGAAGATGAGTTGAAATCTCTAAATGAAAATCTTCCAACTTCAACTTCTATGACCCTTACTGGTGGTAAGATTTGGGGTGAAGTATCTGAAAGCTTCCTTTCAAACCTTAAGAATAATCTGACTGCAGGAGGTAAGACCTACCGCCCAGTTTCTCTATGGATTAACTGGCCTGTTACAGATAACTCTAAACAACACTTGATTTTGGGTGGCGGTGAGAAATTCCTTCATCCAAATGTGGATCCAAGTCTCCTTTCAGGTATCATGTTGAATCCAATGCAACAATCTGAGCCTTCGAAGATTGCCCTCTTCTCTGCAGCTCAGTACGCTTGGAAACAATGGAAGTCTGAAGAAGAAGCTAAGAAAGTAAATGACATCGCCTTCAACTTTGTTGAAACAGGTAAGTTTACTGACAGTGAAACATCTGTTGCCTTCCGTGAACTTGGTAAACATATGATCAACCAAAACATGGATGGTCGTGTTGTGAAATTGGAAGAGTCTGTTGAACTTGCACCAAAATTGGCGGCCTTCATGTCTAAGTTGAAAGCTGGTCAAGATGTCAATGCAGAGCGTGCTGACTTGCGTGCAGAATTTGCTAAACTAAAAGCTGCAGCTCAACTTTATAAAGCATCTGGTGACGAAAAGATGCGTGCTCAAATCCACTATTGGTTGGATAATGCTATTGACCAAATGGATGCTTTGAGTGCTTTCCTAGATGGATCAGAAGCTATTGAAAACAATGATTCTGCTAGACTTTGGGATAGCTATTACAAGGGCTTGAAACTTTATGAACAATCACAAACTTATACTTTCCATTATGTAGACCATGATGAAAGAGCTGAGTTGGGTGTACAACATATCCGTCCATTCTTGCTTGGCCTTCGTGAAGTATTGGCAACTGAAGTTCAAAAAGCCCTACACCCAGACCAAGTAATCAGCACCTTTATCACAAACCGTACAGGTGTAGAAGGTGGACTTGCTGAAGTCACTGATGGAGATTTAGGAACACATGCCCTTATCAAATCACCAAACAGCATCCAAACTGGTGACTATATTGGTTTGAAATTTAATAAAGCTGTTCCAATTCAAAACTTGACATTTGCAATGGGAACTCAAGCAAATCCACATGATACCTTTAACAATGCTAAGGTTGAGTACCTCAACGAAAATGATGAGTGGGTAACACTTTCAGAACCAAGCTACACTGGTAATGAGCCTCTTCTTAAATTTGAAAACCTCAATATCAATGCTAAAGCTGTTCGAATGATTGCTACTTCAGATCGTGATAATACTTGGTTTGCTGTACGAGAAATCGCTGTTAACCGACCTGTTGAAGTAAGTCGTCCTAAACAGGCAGCTACAGTGACCATCAGTCCAAATCTCATGTACAAGTACAATACGACAGTTGCTTCCATTACAGATGGTCGTGATAATACTGAAGCAATGCTTGCAAATGCTGATCGAACTGATACAACTCCAGTCGATGGTTGGGTTCAACTAGACTTGGGTGGAGTCAAACCTGTAACTAAGGTTCGCCTCGTTCAAGGATCAGGAGATAAATTGGCAGAAGGTGTTCTTGAGTATTCTACAGATGGTACTTCATGGCAAGAATTGGATCGTTTGACTGGTGAACAAACCAAAGAAATTGAAACTCCAATTTCAGCTCGCTACATCCGTGTTCGTAACACCAAGAATATCAATCTATGGTGGCGTATCGCTGACTTCTCAGTTGAGACACGTGCTGGTAATAGCGAGATGACAGACACCAATGTTGAAAGTTTGAAATCAACTCCAGTATATGACAGTCTCGGTCGTTATGACATGCAAATTCCAAGTGGCACTAAGCTTCCAGCTCATAGCTACTTGGGTATGAAGCTAGACCGCCTACACCAAGCTGAAAGCATTCAGGCTATTGGTATTGGAAATCCAGCCCTTGACTTGGAATACTCTCCAAATGCACAAGAATGGTATCCAGCTAGCCAAGTAACTGATAAGTCCTTGGTACGTTATGCTCGTTTGGTCAATAAGACCGACCAAGAACAAGCAGTGACAGCAACATCTCTATTGGTTAAGACAAAAGAAGTCCAACCAACTAAACTGGATTCTACATCTATGGGAATCGATGCCCATTATGGTGCAAATGATGTTCGCAAGATCAAGAATTTGGATCAGTTGTTTGATGGTGTTTACAATAACTTTGTAGAGTTCTCTGACTATGCACGTAAAGATGGTCATATTACCTTGAAACTTGGTAGTGAACGTGAAATCAAGAAGATTAGAGCCTATATCCAAGATGGTACGAAGAACTATCTTCGTGATGGTAAGATTCAGGTTAGCCAAGACGGCAAGACATGGACAGATGTTGTGACAGTAGGTGATGGTGTCGCTAATGAAATGCGTGATGATTCATTGACAGATGGATGGACACATGATTCTAAGATGCCTGGAAATCGCTACATCGAGGGTGAACTTGCAAGTCCAGTTAAAGCTAATTATCTCCGTGTTCTCTTCACTGCTAATTACGATGCTCGTTTTGTTGGATTTACTGAGTTGGTTATCAATGACGGCGAATTTGTGAAACCAATTAACGATCCAACTGTTCAAGGAAATGGTGGAGAAAGTCGAGGCAATCTATACACAAATCTTGTAGATGGCAAAGTCTTGACAAGCTATAAGGCTGAGAAAGACCAAGGTGAGCTGGTTTACCACTTGTCAGAACCAACAGATGCTAACCACATCCGACTTGTTTCTAGTCTACCTCAAGGCGTGGCAGCTCGTGTACTTGCTCGCACTCTGAAAACAGACAGAGACGGTGCTTGGACAGATTTGGGAGCAATTACTTCAAGCTTCCAAACATTTGCAGTGAGAGATAAGGCTCCGTTACTTGACGTCAAACTCATTTGGGAAGGTGGCAAGCCAGAGTTCTATGAAATGACGACTTACTATCAAGAACTTTCAGAAGAACCTGAGCAACCAACTCCAGATCCAGAGCCAACTCCGAACCCAGAGCCAACTCCAAATCCAGAGCCAACTCCAAATCCAGAGCCAACTCCGAACCCAGAGCCAACTCCAAATCCAGAGCCAACTCCGAACCCAGAGCCAACTCCGAACCCAGAGCCAACTCCAGATCCAGAGAAACCAACTCCAGATCCAGAGAAACCAACTCCAGATCCAGAGAAACCAACTCCAGATCCAGAGAAACCAACTCCAGATCCAGAGAAGCCAACTCCAGATCCAGAAAAACCAACACCAGACCAACCAGCTGTAGAATTACCTCTATACGAAACAGATGGTGTGAAGGTAACGGTTGATAAGGAAAAAGGTATTGCGAGATTTGAAGACGAAAACGGAGATACTCCAGTAGTCGTTGAAGTACCAACTAAACTTCTTGATAAGAACATCAAGATGCTTAAAGTTGAAAAAGTGAACGAAACAATTAAAGGTCTTGAAGGAAAAGAATATCAAGGTTATGAAATTACTTTCGTTGACAAAGATGGTAAAGCAGTTCGTGTTGAAGGGGATGCCAAAGTAACATTCCCAGTTGATAAAGAAGTAGATGGTGCATTCTTCGTAACAAGCGATACAAAAGAAGTGAAAGAAAAAGTTGAATTCTCTAACGGAGAAAACAAAGTCGTTACACTTAACGTTAAACACTTCAGTTTATACGCAGTTACATTCAAAGTTGTTGCTAGTGAAACACCAGTAACTCCAACTACTCCAGCAACACCTGCAACACCAACAACACCTGCAACTCCAGCAGCACCTACTACACAAGTAGCAGCAGCTCCAAGTGCAGCACAAGGAGAAAATAAACCAGCTCCAGCGCCTGCAGCAGGTGAAGCAAAAGAAACATTACCAAATACAGGGGTAGAAGATGTAACTCCAGGAATCATTGGAGGAATTCTTGCAGCTCTTGGTGGATTAGGCCTAGCCATTCCTAAAAAAGGTAAAAGAGACTAGGAAAGAACGAAAAAAATCAGATGAGAGGACACTCCTAACCGGTCCAACCCATTTGAAAAAGTAGTCTGCCCTCAAACCGGTTCACAATGTGAGCCGGTTTTCTCTTTTTGTAGATGGAAAATCTTGCAAAATCGTTTCAAATAGCGTAAAATTTATCTATTCGATGAAGAGAACAACTTGTGTAAATACACTTTTAGAGAGCCGATTATTGGTGGAAGATTGGCAGTCCCTGTTTATAGCAAGAATCATCTCTTAGAAACTTTTCTGAAATACACGTTAGATTAAGAAGAGTCGCTTAAATGGCGTTAACAATTTACCAAGGCAAACAAAAAATTGTTTGTAAATTTGGGTGGTACCGCGGAAATGATTTCGCCCCTGCAATTTGGCAGGGGCTTTTTTTATGCTCAACGGTCAAAAGATGAAAAAAACAGTCAAACAAAGGAGGAAATTCAATGAAGATGAAGGAAACATTGCAAATTGGGAAAACAGAATTCCCAATGCGTGGGAACTTACCAACAAAAGAAGTGGATTACCAAAAAGAATGGGAAGAAGCAGACGTTTATGGACAACGTCAGAAAAAGAATGAAGGCAAACCAACATTCGTGCTTCACGATGGCCCACCATATGCCAATGGTGCGGTTCACATGGGACATGCCTTAAACAAGATTTCTAAGGACTTTATCGTTCGTAGTAAATCAATGAGCGGATTCCGTGCACCATTCGTACCAGGATGGGATACACACGGACTTCCAATCGAACAAGCTTTAGCAAACGCTGAAGGGGTTGACCGTAAGAAATTATCAATCGCTGAATTCCGTAAATTATGTGCGGAATACGCATTACGTCAAGTGGACAACCAACGTGCTGAATTCAAACGTTTAGGGGTTACAGGTACATGGGATAAACCATACTTAACTCTTCAACCAGAATTCGAAGCAGAACAGATTCGTGTATTCGGTAAAATGGCTGAAAATGGCTATATTTACAAAGGATTAAAACCAATTTACTGGTCTCCATCAAGTGAATCTTCACTTGCGGAAGCTGAAATCGAATATAAAGACGTAGAAAGCCCATCAATCTATGTGGCGTTCAAAGTCAAAGACGGAAAAGGTATTGTATCTGATGATGCGTCATTCGTTATTTGGACAACAACTCCTTGGACACTTCCAGCAAACTTAGGGATCTTCGTACACCCTGACTATGAATATGCAGAAGTGAAAACAGACAAAGGTACTTTTGTAGTAGCCAAAGAATTAGTGAACTCACTTGCTGAAACTCTTGCTTGGGAATCAGTGGAAGTAGTAAAAGAATTCCGTGGAACTGAATTGGAATATGCAACAGCATGGCATCCATTCTACGAACGCGAATCACTAGTGATGCTAGGGGACTACGTAACGCTTGATGCGGGTACTGGTTTAGTTCACTCAGCTCCTGGACACGGGGAAGACGACTTCTACTATTCACGTAAATACAACTTAGATGTATTATCACCAGTGGATAACCAAGGTCATTACACTGCAGAAGCTCCTGGTTTTGAAGGAATGTTCTATGCTAAAGCAAACAAAGTCATTACAGACATGTTAGCTGAAAATGGTTCATTACTTAAATTAAGCTATTTCGTGCATAGTTACCCACATGACTGGAGAACGAAGAAACCAGTTATCTTCCGTGCAACTCCACAATGGTTTGCGTCAATCGATGCTTTCCGTCAAGATATTTTAGATGTGATTGAAAATGATGTGAAATGGTACCACCCATCAGGTCAAGTACGTATTTACAACATGGTTCGTGACCGTGGCGACTGGGTCATCTCTCGTCAACGTGTATGGGGTGTTCCACTTCCTGTATTCTACGCTGAAAACGGAGAACCAATCATCACTCCAGAAACAACAGAACACGTTGCTAAATTAGTCGAAGAATTCGGTTCTGACGTATGGTTCGAGCGTGAAGCAAAAGATTTATTACCAGAAGGATTCACACATCCAAGCAGTCCAAATGGTACATTTACAAAAGAAATGGACATCATGGACGTATGGTTCGACTCAGGTAGCTCACACGCTGGTGTATTAAGTATTCGCCCAGAATTAACATTCCCAGCTGATTTATACTTAGAAGGATCAGACCAATACCGTGGATGGTTCAACTCAAGTTTAACAACAAGTGTAGCGGTTCATAAACAAGCTCCATATAAAGCAGTTCTTTCTCAAGGATTCGTAATGGACGGGGAAGGCAAGAAGATGAGTAAATCTCTAGGAAATGTCATCTCACCTGCAAAAGAAATGCAAACAAAAGGGGCAGACATTATCCGTCTATGGGTATCATCTGTGGACTACGAATCAGACGTACGTATCAGTACTGAAATCTTAAACCAAGTATCTGAAGCATACCGTAAGATCCGTAACACAATGCGCTTTATGTTAGCGAACACTACAGACTTCGAACCATCTAAACATGCCGTAGCGTTTAAAGACCTACGTAGTGTGGACCAATACATGATGATTCGTTTCAACGATATCGTGAAGACAATTGAAGAAGCGTATGAAAACTACGAATTCTCAACAATTTACCAAACAGTGATGAACTTCTGTACCGTTGATTTATCACAATTCTACTTAGACTTTGCAAAAGACGTTGTGTATATCGAACATGAAGATAACTACGAACGTCGTGCAATGCAAACAGTTATTTACGATATCTTAGTGAAATTAACGAAATTACTAAGCCCAATCTTAGTTCACACAAGTGAAGAAGTTTGGAAATACTTGAAGGAAGAAGAAGCTTATGTTCAATTAGCTGAATTCCCAGCAGTAGAAAACTACGAAAACAAAGAAGAAGTATTAGCACAATGGGCTGAATTCTTCAAAGTTCGTAACACTGCACTGAAAGCTTTAGAAGAAGCTCGTAACGAGAAATTAATCGGTAAGAACTTCGAAGCAAAAGTAACGCTATATCCATCTAATGAAGTTCGTACTTTATTAGAAGGCTTAAACACAAATGTAGCTCAATTATTCATCGTCAGTGAATTAGAAGTGGCTGAAGAAGGCGTTGAAGCTCCTGCAAATGCAGTTGAAGGCGAAGGCGTGAAAGTCGTTGTTGAACATGCCAAAGGTGAAACATGTGAACGTTGCCGTGCTGTGAAGATTGAAGTAGGAACATTAGAAGATGCTCCGACTTTATGTAATCGTTGTGCAGCAATTGTGCGTGAACACTTCCCAGAAGCATTAGTTCCTGAAGCAGAATAATAAAAATTTAACTGAGTCGAAGAAATTCGGCTCAGTTTTTTTCAAATTGTGTTCAAAAAGTAGAACTATTAGAGAGGTGAATTAGACTAATTCTAGTTAACCTCTTTTTTTAGCGTTCTATCAATGTTTTTGCGACCAAAAAGAAGGGCATTCTGTAAATAAAAGGAAATTTTGCTCTCCATATTTTCTTTATAATTAAATCGAAATCATATTTATTTAGCATTTTAACTATACTTTTAATAGATTAATTTCATAAGTCTGTCAGGAATTTTTCTTACCCAGTTTAGATAATGTCTAATGTAGGAAAGGGATTTCAGTTTTTCCTTTCTTAAAATTAAAGAAGAAATAGGAGAACAAATATGCAAAAAGTACGTAATAAACAAAAAGGTATGATTGCAGGAGCAAGAGTATTAGGAGCAAGCCTGATCTTAAGCACAAGTTTGTTAGCGCCATTCGCAACAGTCTATGCAGAAACAGGTGAAGGAAGGGTTCCTAATGTAACACTGCCAACGGGTATTCCAACAAACTATGATTTAACATGGTTTGATGAGTTTGATGGGAACAAACTCGACAGAACAAAATGGGATTATTCTCTTTCAAGTTTCGATCCTAAAGCAAGAACGCAAATGCATTTCACAGACGACCCAGCAAATGTTTCTTTAAAAGATGGAATTCTTCATTTAACGGCACTCTATACGCCGAAGCAATTGAAGTGGAATCCAGTTACTAAAAAGAATGAATGGGTAGACCGTGAGAATACTTATAAAGATCCAAAGACCGGCCAAACGATTACTTATAAAGCGCCATTTACTTCTGGGGCGATTCAAACGCGTGATCGTCACGGGAAAGTCCTGTCTGAATTTGTAGGTGACTTCTATGCCGAATCACGTATCAAGCTACCATTTAGTGAATCTTCATGGGCTTCCTTCTGGATGACTGGAACAAAAGGCGGAGGCTCTCCAAAGAGTGGGGAGATTGATGTCTTCGAGTCTAAAGGATATGATCCGAAATTCATTCAAGCAAATGTTCATACAGAACCGACACCAGGTAAGACTGGTCAGTATAGTGAACAACATCCGTATAAAATTCCTAATAATGGGGATACGCAAACAGATTTCCACACATATGGAGTCTTAAAAGAAGGAGATAAGGTAACTTTCTTCTATGACGGACAGGCTGTAAAAACTATTAAGTATAGTGAATTACTAAAGAACACACCATTCGTCAATAAGGATAATGGATTTATTTTACGATTAACACATATCGTAGGTGGTTCATTTGTGAAAGACTGGGAGAAAAACGGTACTCGTAACTATACGGATGCGATTCCTTACAAAGATAGCTATAAGGATGGAAGTCGTTCAGACATGCAAATCGATTATGTTCGCGTATGGCAACCAAGCGCTAAACCTGTAACAACAGAAGCGCCAACGACGACTACAACAACTACAACGGAAGCTCCGACAACAACAGAGGCACCTACAACTACAGTAGCGCCTACGACAACGGAAGCTCCAACGACAACGGAGGCACCTACAACTACTGTAGCGACTACTACAACTGAAGCAACTACAACGACAGAAGCACCTACAACTACAGCTCCAACTACAACAGTAGCGACAACAGAAGCTCCAGTAGTAACAACATCAGCTCCAGTGGCAACAGAGGCACCAGTAGTAACAACATCTGCCCCTGTAGTGACAGAAGCACCAGTAGTAACAACATCTGCTCCAGTCGCAACAGAAGCTCCAGTAGTGACAACAGCTGCTCCAGTGGCAACAGAGGCACCAGTAGTAACAACATCTGCCCCTGTAGTGACAGAAGCTCCAGTAGTAACGACATCAGCACCAGTGGCAACAGAGGCACCAGTAGTAACAACATCTGCCCCTGTAGTGACAGAAGCTCCAGTTGTAACAACAGTTGCTCCTGTAGTAACAGAGGCACCTACAACAACTACTACGACGACTGAGGCTCCAACTACGACTACAGCTACAACAGTGACAGAGGAACCTACAACTACAACAGCAGCGACAACAGAAGCTCCAAGAAGTCGTGTTCGTAGAAGAAGAGCTCTTCTAGATACAACTGAACTACCAACACCAACTCCTGAGGCAGAGGTACGAGCTACAGTTGCAGAAACGGTAGCAACAACAGAAGCTCCTGCACCAACAGCTGTTTTAACAAATGCCGAAGCAACTGAGTCACGTGTGTTAGCAACACCTCTTGCTGCTAAATCAGAACAAGCAGCAGACAAAGAAGCAAAAGATGCAAAAGATCCATCTCCAGCGCCCGTTGCACAAGCAGCGCCAGCAGGAGAAGACGAATTACCAAATACAGGTACTTCAATGGGAACTTTATATCTGATTCTTTCAGCAGTGTTCTTAACAGGTGTCGCATTCGTATTCGCTAAAAGCAAAAAATAAAATAGTTCAATAAACCAAGAAGGAATTAGACAGTGAAGGCTGTTTAATTCCTTTTTTGCGTTGTTATTTTCAGCCTCAAGTCCCATAGAAATCGGCCTTAAGTACCATGTCCCAAAATAGCCAAATGATACAATAAGTCTATAAGGAGGGAGTACCATGAAACAGTGGAATAGACTTCTCAAATTAGTATTGTTTGTATTCATAACGCGTTACTTTATGAGTCATATTTACGGGTCATCTGTAAGGCTGTTATTTTCACTTCTCGTACTAGCAAGTATCTTTTTCTTCATGCTATTTCCAGAAGAAATGGAAGTGAAATCGATCTTTGGCAAAACAAAGAGACCGTTAGATAAAACCTCTAGTAAGGTGCAAAAACGATATGAACAATCCGGATTATCTAAGCAGGAAATCGATTATTTTAGACAAAAAATGTCAGTGGTGAAGACACAAATTCAAGAGATTGATGAGACAATTCAAAGTCTTACAAAGCTAAGAATTATTAGTAATCGATATAACACTACAGTAACGATGAAAGATTATTTCAAAGAATTAGTGGCACACCCTGAGAAGCTTCCAGAAGCCAACTTGTTCGTTCATACATGCGTACCGTCATTAAACGAAATGACGAAAGTCTATAAAGAATTGAGTGAGCAACCGGTAAAAGGAAGCGAAACGTATCAAACGCTACAAGAATTAGGAGAAAAAATCGATCTCGTCTGTGCAACGCTGGAAGAGGATTACTTACATTTCCAAGAAGACAGAATAAAAAAGTCAGAAGCAGAGATGGATTACGTAAACCGTACGATAAAGGAGTAGAGAACAATGACTGAAGAAAAATCAATGGTGGATGCACTGATTCAAAACCCATTTGGAGAAGACGTTGTAAAAAATACGACGCTGCAAGATGTGGCGAGTGACTTCCCACAAGAACAAGTAGATGCTAAACGCGCGCTAGTGGATACCTTACCGGAGAAACAACAAGAACAAGCCCGCGCACTCGCAAAACAAATCGACGAAAAGAATATGCAAGCCATTATTAGTACGGGGCAGGAGCGCAAAAGCAACTTGGTGAATTCTCTCATTCGATGCTGGCTCATGTGCAAAATAAAGATACAGGAGAAATCGGCGATACGCTCAATGAGTTGATGATGCGACTCAACGAGACAAACCCAAACGACCTTGTGGCACAAGATTCGAACATCTTCCGTAAAATCTTTGGGCGCGTGAAGAAGTCGATTTACGAAATGCAATTAAAATACCAAGAAGTCGGTTCTCAAGTGGATAAGATTGCAGTGCGATTAGACCATGAAAAGAATGGATTATTAAACGACAACTTGTCACTGGAACAATTGTACCAACGTAATAAGGAATTCTTCGAGGCGTTAAGTATTTATATCGCTGCTGGGGAATTGAAGATTGAAGAGTTGCAACAAAAACTGATTCCTGAAGCGATGCAAAAGGCGCAAGAGTCCGGAGACCAAATGGATGTGCAAGTCGTCAACGACTTACATCAATTCTTAGATCGTCTTGAAAAGAGAAATCATGACTTGAAATTGACGCGTCAAATGACCATCCAGCAAGCACCACAAATTCGCTTGATTCAAAATACGAATCAAACCTTGGCGGAAAAAATTCAATCTTCCATTACGACAACGATTCCTTTATGGAAGAACCAAATTGCCATTGCGATGACATTGCTTCGCCAAAAGGATGCCGTGACAGCGCAACGTCAAGTGTCTGAAACGACAAATCAATTGATTCAAAAGAACTCTGAAATGTTGAAGATTTCAACGATTGAAACAGCTCGTGAAAATGAACGCGGTATTATCGATCTTGAAACCCTTCAAAAGACACAACAAGACTTGATTGAAACATTAGAAGAAACGATTCTTATTCAACAAGAAGGCCGTCAAAAACGTAGAAAAGCCGAATACGAATTGACGCAAATGGAACAAGAACTCCGCGAAAACTTACTCGTTTTAAGCCAAAAAGAAAAACGAGTGAAGGAAGAAATGCGCGGTTAATAATGATAGAAATCTTTACCTTTTATTCCTGAATAAGGACTTGAGGGTAAAGATTTTTTTGTTTTTAGCTAGTGTCTGTAATGTTTCAATTCGTTAACAAAATGATAAACTTCGCCTTGAACCTTGATATTTTGGCTAACATTATTTAAAATAGGATGAAAGGAAAAAAATAATATTTAATGAGGTGAAAAAATGCACGTATGGGTCGTAGTTCTCGCGTTATTAGCATTAGCAGTATTTTTCTTATTCATTTCACTATTCTTAAAGGATAACCACAATGAAGAAGAAATCGATGAATTAGCTGAAGGTTTATTAGAATTAAACCGTGAAGTGTATTCATTAAAGAAAAAAATTCAAGAATTAGAAGGAACAACTGTATACAAAGGACCATCAGTTGAACCAACTTACGAAGAAGTTCGCGCTGCAAAAACAGCAGAAGTTCGTGTAGCTGAAAAACCAGAACCAGTAGCTGAAGAAACAGAAGCAGTGGAAGAAGCAACTGCAGAAGAATCTGGTCGCTTACACAATGTAACAAAACAACAAATCATTACATTGTTCAGCCACGGTAACTCAGTAGAATCAATTTCTGAACAATTAAACGTACCTGTTTCAACAGTACAATTGGTAATCGATAACTATTTTGAAGCAGATGCAAATTAAGGAGGAAGAACATGAGTAAAACGAAATTTCGTTCTTTAGGAATGGGCTTCTTATTAGCAGCGTTAATTTTAGCATTGGTTACTGTGATTTGGCCTTTTGTACCACAATCATTAAAGAGCCAATTAGATGCAGTGAATTTGCCAATCGTTTCTGAAGGAGCAAATGAAGCAAGCTATAAAGCCGCTTACGAGTCTTTATTAGCTGAAAAAGAATCTGGTAGCAAAGCGTCTACATCAAGTGCTAAAGCTACTTCACAAGCTTCAACAACTGAAGCAGCAACTACACAATCTTCAAAACCTGTATCTATTACAGTTGAAGAAGGTGAATCATCAAACGATGTTGCCGACAAATTAGAAAAAGCAGGATTAGTTAAGAGTGCTAAAGAGTTCATAGATTACTTAACAACAAATAACATTGCTGATAAGATCTGGACTGGTACTTTCGAAATTAAACCAGGAAGTTCTAATGAAGAAATCGCTCGTGCAATCGGAGCGTTACAATAATAGACATGAATGAGTGTTACAGTCGAAGGGCTGTAACACTTTTTTTGATTTAAATTAAAGTTTTCTGAAAATCAGATGAAAACTGTGGTACAATGGGAGTACGACTTTAGAAAGTGGAGTGAGAATATGATTGAAAGAAGTCAAGTAGATGTAAATCAAACATGGGACTTAACGCATTTGTTTGAAACAGAAGAAGCTTTTAACGAAGCGTTAGAAGACCTTAAAGGAAAAGTAGATGCTTTCCAAAAGGAATACGAAGGAAACATTACAACTGCACACCAAGTGAATGCTGGTTTAGCAACTTACCGTGCCTTATTAGAACAACGCGGTAAAATTTCTGCGTATTGCAACCTTGCTGTGAGCGCGAATACAAGAGATAAAGAAGCACAAACACGTGCTGCACAAACACGTACAGTGTTAGCAGGATTAGATGCCAAATTAAGTTTCTTTGAATCTGAATTAAGCCAATTGGATGATGCGGTATTAGAAGAAGCACGCGCGAATAAAGAAGATGCTTTATATATCGAACGTCTCTTAGAAGATAAAAAACATTTATTATCAAAAGACGTGGAAGCAACTTTAGCTGCTCTAGGAAATACATTAGATGCTGGTTACCAAGCGTACAACGATATTAAATTCAAAGATATGCATTTCCCAGACGTAGAAGCAGACGGACAAGTGATTCCGATGACATACAACAGCTTCGAAGGCCGTATGCAATCAGAACCAAATACAGCGATCCGTCGTGAAGCGTTCAAAGTATTTAGCGACACATTACGCAAATACCAACACAGCACTGCTTCAGCGTATAACACACAAATTCAAAAAGAAAAAACAATGGCAACATTGCGTGGATTCGATTCAGTATTTGACTACTTATTAGACCGTCAAAAAGTTTCTCGTGAACTATATGACCGTCAAATCGATGTCATCATGGAAGAATTAGCGCCACATATGCGTAAATTCGCACGCCTATTGAAAGAAATCTATCAATTAGACGAAGTACGCTATGAAGATTTAAAACTGGAAGTAGATCCAACTTATGCAGCCAAAGTAACGTATGACGAAGCAAAACAATACATCTTAGAAGGATTAGAACCTTTAGGAGAAGATTACCTCAAGATTATGAAGGAAGCCTTCGATAACCGTTGGATTGACTACGCTGAAACAATCGGCAAACGTACAGGTGCGTTCTGTTCATCACCTTACGGGGCAAACTCATTTATCTTAATGTTCTTTACAGAAGATATGAATGACTGCATGACGTTAGCGCACGAATTAGGACACGCAGGGCACTTCCAATTAGCGTATAAACACCAAAATATTCTAGATGGTCGTCCAAGTATGTACTTTGTAGAGGCTCCATCAACAACAAACGAATTATTGGTTGAGTTCTACTTGAAGAACAAAGCAGGAGATGATTTACGTATGAAACGTTGGATTTCATCTCAAATGGTCGCTAAAACTTACTACCATAACTTTGTGACTCACTTATTAGAAGCGTACTTCCAACGCGAAGTATACCGCTTAGTGGACGCAGGTAAGAGCTTAGACGCAGATACATTGAATCATTTATTCAAAGAAACATTGGCGAAATTCTGGGGACCAGAAGTGGTTCTTACAGAAGGAGCAGAGTTAACATGGATGCGTCAACCGCACTATTACATGGGACTTTACTCATACACTTACTCAGCTGGTTTAACAATCGGTACACAAGTGGCGAAAATGATTCAAAAAGACTCAAGTGTGGCAAATACTTGGGTGGAAGTCTTGAAGATGGGCGGAACGAAGAGTGCAGAAGAGCTTGCCAAAGCAGCAGGCGTGGATGTTTCTACAGATGCACCGCTTAAAGATACGATTGCAACAATCGGTGGCTTAATCGACGAAATCGTAGAAATTACAAAACAATTGAATGCATAAAAAATAAAGGTCAGCAAGGATTTTCCTTGTTGACCTTTTTGCGTTTATTTTATTGGTTTGACTGAGACACGATCAATTGAACAGATCCGTTAACCTGAAGTATTGGTGTTCCAGAAGGCAGAATAAAGGAAACTGCTTTTTGGATTGGATACTCGATTCCGTCGACTGTGAGCGTTCCTTTTCCGTCTAACACCGTCACAAGGTGATAAGTAGAAGAGAGGGCATCGCTGTAGTCGCCGTTAATATCGTATTTCCAAACGGTAAAGAATTTGTTCTCCACAAAAGTCGTTCTTGTTCCATTGTCAGTCGTCACCACTTGCTGATTTGGTGTTGGGACACTGTGCGGAATGGTTGTGACATCTTTTGTTTGCTGGATATGCAGTGGACGAGGGTTGCCAGCGTCGTCAGTGCGGTTGTAGTCATACACGCGGTAAGTCGTGTCCGAATTTTGTTGCGTTTCTAGAATCACAATACCGCCACCAATGGCGTGAATCGTACCACTTGGAACATCGAAGAAGTCGCCAGCCTTCACAGGAACTTCAGTGAATAGTTCGCTCCAAGCTTCATTGTCGATTTGCTCTGAAAATTCTTCTGGAGTCATCGCTGTATGTCCGTATACAATTTTTGCGCCTGGCTCAGCTTGAACCACATACCAGCATTCATTCTTCCCATATTCGCCTTCATGTTCTAGCGCATACTCGTCATCTGGATGCACTTGAATCGATAAGTCATCAGATGCATCGAGCAACTTAATAAGAACAGGGAAGCTTGCTAATTGTTGCCCATTGAAGAGTTCTGGATGGGTTTTATAGAGTTCATCTAACCCGAGTCCTGCATATTCTGCAGGGCTTTTTATCGTTGAAATCCCATTTGGATGGGCGCTAATAATCCACGCTTCACCTGTTTTATCTGAAGGAAGAGTAAAGTTAAAGAGCGAATGCAATTTTGTCCCGCCCCAGATTTTCTCTTGAAGTACGGCATTTAAAAAGATTGGTGTTGTCATCATCGTGCCTCCTATGAAGAATGTCTTAATGCAAATGAATTGAATTCAAATAGATCGTATCTGTGTCGGCTAATCGAGTACTCAAATGGAGTGCCATTGTCGAGGTAAGCCACTTGTTCTACTTCGAAGACTGGCTCCGTTGGAAGTAATTGTAAGTATTTTTGTTCATCTTCAGAACTTGGTGCTGCACGCAAGATTTTTGTAGCACTCGCGATGCGTAAGCCTAGTTTGCCTTCGATATATTGATAAATAGAGTCTAATAGAACTTCTTCAGTAATTCCTGGAATGACGCTCGTACTCATATAGGTTTGCTCTAATACATACGGCTTCCCGTCGATGATGCGAAGTCTATGAATATTATAAACAGGACTTTGCACCGGTACTTGTAATTTTTCTGCAAGGAATTCAGAAGCAAACTCTAATTTAAAATGAATAATTTTGGATTCAACAGTAGAGTGTGTATCCTCAGAAATTTTCGTGAGTCCTTTAATATCGCGTTCTGGAACGATAAGTTTTCGCTTAGACGTGCCGCGAGAGAGGACGAAGGTACCTTGACCGCGTTTTCTGAAGATAAGCCCTTCGGAAACGAGTAAGTCTAATGCTTTCTTGACCGTCATTCGACTGCTATTAAATTCTTTCGTTAATGTGATTTCATCGGGTAATTGTTGGTTAATGACGTATTCGTTACTTAAAATCTTTTCACGAATCGCATGGTAAATCTGTAAATACTTTACGCTCATCGAATGTCATCCTTTCTCTAAACTAGCTATATTATAACAAATGTAGAATGAATAGGCAAAGTCGATAATTTGAATACTATTTATAATTATTGTCTAGACAAATATTTAAATTGTGATATACTATACGTGAAAGAGCTTACAGAAAGGAGGTTAATTATGAAGAAACAATTGAGTTTCCCTCAAGGGTTCTGGTGGGGTGCTGCTTCAAGTGGACCGCAGACAGAAGGACAATTCGATAAGGCACATGAAAATGTGATGGATTACTGGTTTAGAACTGATCCAGAAGCTTTCTTTAATGGCGTTGGTCCAGATGTGGCGAGTGATTTTTATCATACGTATCCTGAAGATTTTCGTTTGATGAAGGAGATTGGATTTAATTCATTCCGTTCATCGATTCAATGGAGCCGTTTAATTAAGGACTTCGAAACGGGTGAAGCTGATCCAAAGGCTGTGGAATTCTACAACGCTGTTATCGAAGAAGCGAAGAAGAACGATATTGAATTGGTGTTGAATTTACATCATTTCGATATGCCAGTTGAATTGCTTCAACAATATGGCGGTTGGGAAAGTAAACATGTCGTGGACTTATTTGTGAAGTTTGCTAAGACTGCGTTCGAATGTTTTGGCGATAAGATTCATTACTGGACAACTTTCAATGAGCCAATGGTCATTCCAGAAGCGGGATACTTATATGCATTCCATTATCCGAACCTTAAAGGAAAAGGAAAAGAAGCTGTGCAAGTGATTTATAATCTAAATCTTGCAAGTGCCAAAGTGATTCAACTCTATCACTCATTAGGCTTGGATGGCAAGATTGGGATTATTTTAAACTTAACACCTGCTTACCCAAGAAGTGATGCTCCAGAAGATTTAGCAGCAAGTCAATTTACAGATGATTTCTTTAACAGAGTCTTCTTGAATCCAGCGGTGAAGGGAACATTCCCTGAAACCTTGGTGAAAAGACTAGAGGAGGACGGCGTGTTATGGAGTCATACTGAAGAGGAATTGCAGCTCATTCAAGAAAATACAGTCGATTTTCTTGGAGTGAATTACTATCATCCAAAACGTGTTCAGGCGCAGCCAAATCCAGAGGAGTACAAAACACCTTGGATGCCAGACCAATACTTCAAAGAGTATGAATGGCCTGAGCGTCGCATGAATCCATATCGTGGATGGGAAATCTTCCCGAAAGCCATTTATGACATTGCAATGATTGTGAAGGAAGAATATGGCAATATCCCATGGTTCATTAGTGAAAACGGAATGGGTGTAGAAAACGAAGGACGATTCATTGGAGAAAATGGAGTCATTGATGATGTGTATCGTATTGAATTTTACGAAGAACATCTCACTTGGCTACATAAAGCGATTGAAGAAGGTAGTCGTTGTTTTGGATATCATACATGGACTGCTTTTGATTGCTGGTCTTGGAATAATGCGTATAAGAATCGTTACGGATTTATTTCTGTAGATTTAGAAACGCAAAAGAGAACCATCAAGAGTAGTGGAAGATGGTATCGTAACGTCAGCGACAATAACGGCTTTGAAGTAGAAGTAGACGAATAAAGAGAGGAGATATTCAGATGAAAAACTCGAAATTTATTGATAAATTTGCCGCGTTTGCAGGTAGACTGGGGAACCAAATTCATTTAAAAACCCTCAGAGATGCATTTGCGACAGTAATGCCATTATATATTTTGGCAGGGTTAATTGTTCTTTTGAACAACACAGTATTTAAGTGGATTTTCCAAGGGGATACATTAACGAAATTCCAATATTGGGGAATTACAATTGCAAACGGTACTTTAAATATTTCAGGTCTTATTATTGCCGTAATGATTGGTTATTTCTTAGCGAAAAACAGAGACTTCGAAAACCCATTGGCAGCATCAATGCTATCATTAGTTTCTTTAATTGTTATGATGCCAAATACAGTTTCTGCTGTTCCTGATGGAGCAAAAGATGCTGTGAATATTTCAGGCGTTCTTTCATTTAACAACACAGGGACAGGCGCAATGTTCGCAGGGGTTATCGTAGCGATTATTGCAACAGAACTATTCATCAAATTATCGAACGTTAAAGCATTGCAAATTAACCTTGGAGACAACATTCCACCAGCAGTTGGTAAATCATTTAGCGTATTACTTCCAGTAATGACAGTTATTTCATTATTCGGGGTTGTATCAGCATTGCTATTCAACATGTTTGGAACAAACTTAATCTCAATTATTACAGTCTTCATCCAAGAACCAATTCGTCATATTGGTACAAGCTTAATTGGGGTAATCATTATTTACTCTCTAGGAAATATGTTATGGCTATTTGGTATTCACCAAGCAGTTATTTACAGTGCAATTCTAGAACCATTACTATTAATTAACATCACTGAAAACATCGCTGCTGCAAACAATGGACAAGCGATTCCACACATCATCAACTTATCTCAAGTTCAAACATTTGCGTTAATGGGTGGTAGTGGATCTACATTATGTTTATTAGTGGCAACATTCTTAGTAAGCCGCAACGCTGCTTCTAAAAACGTGGCTAAATTATCATTTGGACCTGGACTCTTCAATATCAATGAACCTGTATTATTCGGTTACCCAATCGTTTATAACATTTCATTAGCGATTCCATTTATCTTAGCTCCAGCTCTTGGTATTTTAATCAGCTACTTAGCAACAGCTGCAGGCTTCATGAGTCCAGCATTTGTACAAGTTCCTTGGACAACACCAGTCTTCTTAAATGCATGGCTAGCAACAGCAGGGGACTTCAGAGCAATTCTAGTTCAATTAGTCATCTTTGCACTTGGAGTTCTTCTATACATTCCATTTATCAAAGTAAATGATAAAGTAGTTGAACAAGAAATGAAGGGATAAGATTATGAAACAAATTTTATTAGTATGTAACGCGGGAATGTCGACGAGTATGCTTGTTAAAAAGATGCAACAAAGTGCGACTGAACGTGGGATTGAAGTTTCTATCGAAGCAAAATCCATTACAGAAGCGAAAAAGAATATCCATGAAGCGGATGTTATTCTCATTGGTCCACAAATTCGTTATGAGTTACCAGCAGTGAAAGAAATCGCAGGAGATATTCCAGTAGATGCCATTGATATGCGTGACTACGGAATGATGAACGGCCCTAAAGTATTAGATCAAGCTTTGGCATTGATAGGAGAATAATATGACAGAAGAAATGGAACTCATCTGTTTCCAGTTGATTGCCAATAGTGGTGCAGCCAAATCTTGTTTTGTAGAAGCGATTCAAGCGGCTAAAAAAGGATTGTTTGAAGATGCTAAAGCAAAACTTGTGGAAGCAGAAGAAGCCTTCGTTGAGGCGCATAAAATTCACGCAGAGCTCATTCAAAAAGAGGCCAGCGGAGAAAAAACAGAATTTTCATTGCTGTTCATGCATGCCGAGGACCAAATGGCTTCAACCGAAATCGTTCAATTGTTAGCTCAAGAGTTGATTGAGCTTTATCGTGAACGATACGAACAAAAGTGATTTATAAGAACACAGATTGGCATCTCTGCTGATCTGTGTTTTTTATTGACTTTCCTTCTTAGAAAGAAAAGATTCCGTAGAAGATTACGGATTCTATAATAGCAGTAACGTGCGACGCATTAAATGCGAATTAGGAGGTGTAGGAATTCATTTCGTACACCTCCTTTGAGGCTTTAAAGGTGAGAGACTTAGGCTCGAACCGGTGCAACGTTACAGCTATTATGAAGATATCCGTAAGGATTCGAAGGAATCTTTCTTTTTGTTGAGAATAGACATTCATAAGAAACAGAATCATTAAGAAATACCTAAATCCTTTTAAATCGCGTGAATTCAATGATAAAATAAACTGACATCAACCGTGGAGGAACATATGGAAGACAAAAAATTATTTATGAATACATATACAGGGCTCGTGTTTAATCCGCTTGAAATGGTTCCAGACAATGTAGCCATTGAAGATATTGCGCATGCCTTAAGTATGATGTGTCGAGGAAACGGACATCTTCGTTTCTTTTATTCAGTAGGATTACATAGCATTAATTGTGCCCAAGAAGCGATTGCCAGAGGTTACCAAACAGGAACCGTCCTTGCATGTTTACTACATGATGCGACTGAAGCGTATATCGCTGACTTAATTCGTCCTGTGAAAAATCAATTGCCAGAGTACGAAATCATGGAAAATAATCTGTTCGAAGTGATTAAAGAGAAATTCTTCCTGCAACATTTAGAAGAAAAAGAATGGGCGAAAGTGTGGGCAATTGATCATGAAATGCTCTCTAATGAATTGCCAATCATTTTAACGGATGAACCGATAATGGAAAAAGCGCCATTACTCAGCAGTCCAATTCTCCAAGAAAGAAGCATGCGAGCGGTCGAACTCGAATTCTTGAAGTTATTTACCGAACTCTTCGAGACGTATCAAAAAGACGTGAAGAACTTGAAACGCGCTCAGCAAAAGAGAGAACTAGAGGCGATGACGCCAGGAAAACGCCGCGCGGAAGAAAAACGAGTGGTAGAATGGCTAAAAGGAATGCCGCAATGGATTGAGGCCAAGACGGTCGGCTTAACGATGCCGATGCGAATGGAATTCCAATTAGATTTAATCGTTCAAGAGGCTAGAAGCGCTGGAAAAACAATATTTGTTCCTGTGACGATGCCAGATAAGACGTTGGTATTTGTCGAATGGAATGAACAAACAACCTTTAAACGTACTTCATATGGGGTACTAGAACCAGTCATCGATAGTACGCATCCGCTATTTGAAGCTAAAGACCTTGATTTAATCATTGTTCCTGGACTACTTTATAGTACGAAAGGAGACCGTCTCGGCTTTGGGGGCGGATATTACGATAGAACCTTACAAGACGTGGAAGATTATTGCATTCTGTCAGTGGCGTATACGACGCAGGTGACACCTGTTGTTGATTGGCCAGTATTTGACACAGATATCCGAATTCCAACTATTATTACTAGTGAAGGAGTGGTTAGAGATGTTTAAGATTAACCCTTGGAAATTAGAACGAATGAAGAGAAATTTCAATGAGAATTTTAGCTTCACTTATTTATTTCTTGCGATTCAAGCAGCGCTGTTTATCGTGATGACGCTAGCAGGTGGTAGCACGAATGGACAAGTTCTTGTTAATTTTGGTGCGAAATTCAATCCGTACATCATTCATCAACATGAATATTATCGATTCTTAACGCCAATTTTCTTACATATTGGACTGGAACATATTTTATTTAATAGCGTGTTCTTATATATGATTGGTCGTCAGATGGAGTACGAAATTGGGCACTGGAGATTCCTTGCGGTGTATCTGTTATCAGGAATTATGGGGAACCTTGCAAGTTTTGCATTCTCATCTAGCATTTCAGCTGGGGCAAGTACGGCGCTCTTTGGACTCATGGGAGCTGTTGTTTATTTATCAAGAAAACACGGCTACATTCGTTCTTTTAGGCAAATGGGCGTGCAATACGCAGGACTGATCATTATCAATATTGTCCTTGGATTTATTAATTCAGCCGTCGATAACTATGGACACTTAGGAGGACTCGTTGGTGGGTACTTAGTGATGATGGCGATTAGCTTCAGAGGGGACCGCCTGACGAAACCTGCTTCACGCATTGCGGGAATCGTTGCGTATTTTGTCATCGCAATTTTACTTTTTGCACTAGGAATGAAAAGATAATGCTGTTATAATGTAAGCATATACAAGTTTCATGGAGTGAATACAATGGAAAAGAAAATTATTGGTATTGATTTAGGTGGGACTTCCATCAAATTTGCGATTATTTCACTAGCAGGTGAAGTGCAACAAAAATGGTCGATTCCTACCAACATTTTAGACGAAGGAAGCCACATTGTGGACGACATTATCGATTCAATTCGTCATCGTTTAGACTTATTAGGACTAACAAATGAAAACTTTGCTGGTATCGGGATGGGGTCTCCAGGTGTTGTTGATAGAGAAAAGGGTACAGTTATCGGTGCCTACAACTTAAACTGGAAAACATTACAACCTTTGAAAGAAAAAATCGAAGGAGCACTTGACATTCCGTTCTTCATCGACAATGATGCCAACGTTGCAGCGCTTGGTGAAAAATGGATGGGTGCTGGTGGAGACCAACCAGACGTAACCTTCTTTACACTTGGAACAGGTGTTGGCGGTGGGATTATCGCTGAAAACCGTCTGATTCATGGTGTAGCGGGCGCTGGCGGGGAGCTGGGACACATCGCCGTTGATTTCAGTGAACGTCCTTTTGCATGTACTTGCGGTAAAAAAGGCTGTCTTGAAACGGTAGCGAGTGCCACTGGTATTGTGAACTTAGCACGTCGTTATGCCGACGAATATGCTGGCGATTCAGAGTTGAAAGCAAGAATTGACGATGGACAAGACGTGAGTGCAAAAGATGTTTTTGATTTAGCAAAACAAAACGATCCACTCGCATTAATCGTGATTCGTCATTTCTCAAAATACTTAGGAATTGCATGTTCACACGTTGCGAATATGTTAAATCCATCGTACATCGTTATCGGTGGTGGAGTGAGCGCTGCAGGAGAATTCTTGCTAGAAGGCGTTCGTAAAGAATATGAACAATTAGTATTCCCACAAGTCCGCGAAACAACGCATTTACGTTTAGCAGAACTTGGGAACGATGCAGGAGTCATTGGAGCAGCTTCTTTAGTGCTTTTGAAAGATTAGAAGAAACATGATACAATATCTCTTGTCTTATTAAAATTATTTTTGAAGGGGTTTAGTCTCATGTGGTATATTATTTGGGCTTTATTTTTGGCCTATGGAATTTACTTATTTGTTTTAATTTGGATGCGTCAATCTGCTGCTAAAGTAGTTAGCGCTGAAGAGTTCGGAAAGGATTTACGTCACGGACAATTAATCGATGTACGTGAAAAAGATGAATTCAAAGCAGCTCATATTTTAGGAGCGCGTAACATTCCTTATTCTCAATTTAAAGAACGTTTCATGGAATTACGTAAAGACCAACCAATCTATTTATATGAAGAGGGCGTATCAATCGCTGGTCGTTGCGCTTACCGTCTAAAGAAAAATGGATATACAAATATTTACATTTTAAAACATGGCTTCGAAGCATGGAACGGTAAAGTGAAAAAAAGAGAAAACTAATATGGAAAAGAGCTAGTTCAAGTTGAACTAGCTCTTTTTTTATTTATTCAGCTTGATGCTTTCTGTAGTCCCCTGGAGAAACTCCTGTTTTCTCTTTGAAGATTTTCGTGAAGTAAGAGTAATTATCATATCCGACTTCAGAGGCGACTTGAGAAATCGGCGTCTTCGTATCCGAGAGCAATTCTTTAGCAGCATGGATACGTTTATCCGTAATGTATTTAACGAGTGTTTCGCCTGTTTCTTTCTTAAAGACACGAGCAAGGTGATCCGCGCTGAGGTACACCATATCGGCTAAAGTCGTCCGGCTCAAATCCTCTTTGTAGTGATGATCGATATATTCGATGATGCGTTGAATACTATTCTTTTGGTTTTCAGCATCCGTGACAAAGTTTCTTGCATGAGACCAGTAGTAATTGAAGTATTCTTCGAAAGACTCAATCGAATGGAATTTTCTTTGGAAGAGGAAATCATGATGCGCATTTTGGAAAAGCTTATGCGCAGAAATTCCATTTTGGTCTAAGTAAATTCCGATTTGTTGCGTCCAGTCCAGATGGAGTTTTTGCAAGATGGATTTTGGCACCATTCCACCTGAAATATAGTGTAAGAGACTCTTTGACAATTCAGATTCGTCTAATGAATCCGAGAAGGAGATAGAGTTGGTTGCGACTTCTTTTTCCTGTAAAACAGCAGCGTCAGAAGATACTGGAATAATCGTATTCCAATAAGGCACTTGTTGGCCAGTTGCCGCGTAGAGTTCTTTTACGTCTTGTAAAATATTCGGGCATTGGAAGCAACTGTTGAACGTAATGATGGAATTATGGCGCAACTTATCCTGAATCTCTTGTTGGATTTTTCTGGCGAATGTCTCACTATTGATGGAATTGTCCACTCTAAAGAGGCAAACGTAATGGTCCACGTGTCCTTCCATCTTAAATAGACTCGCTAATTGATAAGTCTCATTTGAGAAGGCTTGGAATACTTTTTTCAACTGTGAAGTCCATGACGGAATTTCTGGGGCGTAATCTGCTTCATTAATATGCAATGTAATCACACCTGTTAGGAAATACTGATGATCTTTTAAACTCAGATTGCGTCTGCGCAGTTCTGCTTGCAATTCTTCTAGACGGTGAATACGTGGTTTTCTTAAATATTCGAACCAGAAATTATTCTCTGCTTGGAAAAATGTCTCAAGAGGCGCTACTGGAAGTTGCTCTGTAATTTTGTCGAGCGCCTTTTGAATGATGAACTCCAACTTTTCGAAGTTAATCGGTTTTAAGTAGTATTCAAAACTTTGCAATTCAATCGCTTTTTGCGCGTAGTTGAAATCCGCATAGTTCGTTAAAAAGATGGTTTTGATGTCGTAATTTTCGTTTCTGACCCAAGAAAGCAGTTCGAGACCACTTCCTTGAGGCATTTCAATATCGCTAATCATTAGGTGGATAGGATATTCTTTAATGATGTCTTGCGCCTGAGTGAGGCTGTTTGCTGCGTAGACGTTGTCGATTTTTAATCGATCCCAACGGATTTTTTCACGTAACGCTTCGATGATAAAACGGTCGTCATCAACGAGTAGTATATTCATTAGAATCTCCTTTCAACGCTTTATAGGGGAGGAGCGCATAAATTCTTGCGCCACCCGTGTCGTTATTTTCAAAAGTAATCGTATAATTATTTGGATAGAGAAGGTTAAGCCGTTCAATCGCATTGGTAATTCCGATATGATGGCCGTCTTCCGACATTAATGATTCCATGTTCTTGAGTTTTTCAAGAATCTCTGGAGTAAAGCCTGGGCCATTGTCTTTGACGCAAATCTCAATATAAGGCTTTTCTTCTACCATTCGTTTTTGAAGAGAAAGGTCAATGGCAATTCCGTCTTGGAAAGAGAAACCATGCTTAATCGTATTCTCAACGAATGTTTGAAGTAATAGGGAAGGAACGAGCGCATCGTGCAACTGTTCATCGAATGTTAAAGCAAAATCGATATGCTCCCCGTAACGAATGCGTTGAATCTCTAAATAGTCCTTAATATGTTGAATTTCTTTATCCAGTGGAGAGAAGTCTTGGTCCACCATAAAGAGATATCGTAAGTAGTCGGACGTTAAAATCGTTAACTCTTCAATTTCCTTATAGTTCTCCGTTTGAAGCATGCTATGAATCATGGAAAGCATATTCAGATAGAAGTGAGGTCGGATTTGACTCTTTAAGTAGTTGAGTTCGACCTTTTTTAATTCCAGCTGTGCATGATACTCACGAATTTTTAAGTCTTGCATATCAAAGAGCACCTGGCTCAATTTATCATTAGCAGTATCGATTTCCAAAATCCCTTCAGAAGAAGCAATGTCGTAAATGGAGGTGTTTTCGTCAATTTTTGAAAGTCGTTCGGTTAATCGTGTAATCGGACTTAACATTCTGTTTCGAATGAAAATAATCAACACAAGAGAAGCAATCGCAATTAAGATAGGAACGATTGCGATGAACACTTCAAAAAGAACGATACTCTTAAATACGTCTGTGTAGTCAACCGCTACGTAAATATCAAATGGCAGTTGCGTCCGTTCGCTATCGGCTTCGATTAAGTGAGTTGAAGACGATAAGTTTTTCGGTTCTTTCAGCGAAATATGTCCATTCTTTCCGATATTCAGTTTTCGAAGTGGCATTAGAATGTCTTCAGCAGAGATAACCGCCATAATCGTTTTCTCTTTATAATGAACGACTTTAATCAAGTATTCCGTATCGTTGATAAGAATGGCTTGCCATTTACGGTCGTCCGTATTATTTCTGAACGAATTGATATTGTTTTTTAAATATAAGTAATCTTGATAGGGAATATAGAGAGTTGAAGCACTCAGAAAATGATGCGTCCCTTCAGTAGCCACCAAAAACGACATATGCGTTTCGTGTTGGTATTCATAGTCATTAAAAGTGGTCTGTACTTTTTTGACGGTTTGCTCATAATCTGTATAACTTTGTGGCTCATTTAGTTCATCCAAACCCTTATCGTGAGTGACCGTTGAATACAAAAAGCGTTCAACAGAACGCATTTCATCATTCAGTCCATTGGCGTAAATTTCAATGGAGCTCGTCAATTGTTGAATATTTTGATTCTTAATAAAATCTCTTGTCGCATTGCTGACGAAGAGACTGATCACTGTGATGAGGATAAGAAGTACTAATAAGACTTGAAAGAAAAATTTAAAAGAATGTCTTTTAGATAGAATACTATGTAGTTTCATAACTTTTACCTCGCTTCTCAAGTATAACACTATCATAAAAGTTGTCAAAAAACGATATGAATTAAGAAGATGTCGGAAAAGTGATATAAATTTGGCAATATTGTCTGAATAGTGAATAGTTCTTATCGAAAAAGTGATATAAAGAAAGCGTTTTATTTTATAAAATAATGACAGGAATTTGAAACAGGAGGGAAATTATGAAAGATTTAACCCAATTACAAAAAAGAAAAATAAAAAGCAACATTCCTTTATATGTGCTACTATTTCCTTCAATTATTTTACTTATAATGTTTGCATATATCCCAATGTTAGGACTTGTGATTGCTTTTAAAGATTACTCACCGGCGAATGGAATTTTAAATAGCCCGTGGGCAGGGTTTAAATATTTCACCCAATTCTTTAATTCAGTTCAATTCGGAACAACGATGATGAACACATTAAAGATTTCAATCTATAGCATTCTCGTTGGATTCCCATTACCAATCTTACTAGCGCTCTTATGTAACCAACTAAGAACAGGGAAATTCAAAAAAGTCTTTCAAGTAACGACTTATTTACCACACTTTATTTCAACAATGGTTATGTGTGGGATGATCATTTTATTCTTATCACCAAATAGTGGTTTGATTGCCAATATTTTTAAATCACTTGGATGGACAATGCCAAACTTACTATCAAAACCAGATAGTTTTGCAGGCGTTTATGTTTGGAGTGATGTTTGGCAACATATCGGTTGGGACAGCATCATTTACTTAGCAGCTTTATCAGCCATCGACCCAACGTATTACGAAGCGGCTACGATGGACGGAGCTTCTCGTATGCAAAAGATTCTCAACATCGACTTACCATTACTTTTACCTACAGCAATGATTCTATTGATTTTAAGAGCCGGAAGCTTATTAAGTATCGGTTTTGAAAAAGTATTACTATTACAAAATCCATTGAACCTAGCTGGAAGTGAGGTGATTTCGACTTACGTATATAAAGTTGGGATGCTTAACTTCCAATACAGTTACTCTACAGCAATCGGATTATTCAATACTGTAGTCAACTTAATCATTCTATTATCTGTCAATTGGTTTTCTAAACGATATACCAAAACAGGACTATTTTAAAAGGAGGGTGGTCATAGCATGAAATGGTTTAAAGCTTCAAGAAAATCAAAATCAGATTTGTTTTTTGACGTAGTGATCTACGGTTTTGCAATCTTGTTAATATTATTAATCGTTTACCCATTGTGGTTTGTTGTGATTGCGTCCTTTAGTAATCCTTCTGATGTAGCCAATGGTAAAGTTTGGTTCATTCCTCACGAATGGAAATTAGATGGATACCTTCGATTAATTGAACAACCACTGTTCTTAAGAAGTTATCTCAACACGATTTTATATACAGTAGTCGGTACATTAATCGCACTACTCATCAACATCCCTGCTGGGTACGCGTTATCTAGACGCGACCTACTTGGTAAAAAGTGGCTCAGCGTTCTCTACATTGTTCCGATGTTCGTATCAGGTGGATTGATTCCAATCTACTTAACAGTGAAGAGTGTCGGACTTGTCGATACATTCTGGGTAATGGTTGTTCCATTTGCAGTATCTTCTTACAACATCATCGTTGCAAGAACATTCTTCAATAACAGTATCCCAGAAGGAATGTGGGAAGCGGCTCAAATTGATGGCTGCGGAACAATTCGTTATTTCTTCAAGATTGTTGTTCCTTTATCAAAAGCCATTATCGCCGTAATCGGTTTATGGACAGCAGTTGGTATTTGGAACTCTTGGTTCAACGCCTTAATTTACTTAACAAAAGAAAACTTGCAACCATTGCAATTGATCTTAAGACGGTTATTAATTAGTAACCAAATGATGCAATCTCAGGCAACAGGGGAACTTGCATCAGACCTTCGGATTAAAGCCGATATGATGAAATACGCAGCAATTGTAATTTCAACAGCTCCGATTATGTTGCTTTATCCATTTGTCCAAAAATATTTCAATCAGGGTGTCATGATTGGCGCACTAAAAGAATAGGAGAGATATTATGAAAATCAATAAAATGAAATATTTGTTTTTAGCAGCTGCTACACTAACTGGACTAGCCGCTTGCTCAAACTCAAAAACGAAGTCAAGTGACGAAAAGTCAGATCAAACGAACTTCAAAATCACAACCGTTCGATGGTCGGACTGGGGCGAAGATTACCATAAAGGATTTATCGATGATTCTGCTAAAGAAGCAGGCATTGAAATTAGCTGGGATACTCTTGTTGCTGCAGACTGGACAGATAAAAAATCTGTATTAGTTGCCAGCGGAGACCTACCAGATGCCTTCTTAGGATCAAACGCATTTAACGATGCTGAAATTGCGCAAAACCAATCTTTATTTATTCCTCTAGAAGATTTAATTAAAGAAAACATGCCAAACCTTACTAAGGCACTGGAACAAGAACCAAAACTAAAAGCGATGATTACATCTCCTGACGGACACATTTACAGTCTTCCTAAGAAATTACCAATGCGTCCAACAGTAGGGAACCAATTATTCATCAATAAAAAATGGCTCGATAATCTAGGATTAAAAGTACCTGAAACTTATGAGGAATTCGTTAAAGTACTTCAAGCATTCAAAGATAAAGATGCAAACGGAAATGGAGATCCAACGGATGAAATTCCATTTGGCTCTGGTAACTTTGACCCAACATTCTCTTACATCCTTCCATTTAACAACCGTTTAGGTGCAGATAATACTTATGAAATGTCTGTAAAAGATGGAAAACCAGTCTACCTTCGTACAGAAGAAAGTTATAAACAAGGGATTGCAGCAATGCATGACGCATACAAGAAAGGCTTAATTGACCCTGAACTTTACACTGAAGATTCATCAATGAGTGCCGCAAAACGTATGGATAAATCAGTAGCTAGAGTGGGTGTTTCAAGTGGTTGGACTGCCGATGCTACATTTGGATTACATGCTAGCGAATATGTTCCTTTACCAGCATTAAAAGGTCCTGACGGAAAAGGCTATGTTGCTTCTGACCCAGACCACTACAACTATGGACGTAATGAATTATTAATCACTACAAAAGCGAAGAACCCTGCTAAATTATTACAATGGTTCGACAAATTCTATACTGACGATGCAAGTATCCAAAACTTCTATGGTTCATTTGGAATTGCTACAGAAAAAGATGGCGACAAATATAAAGTATTACCTCCAAAAGACGGTAAATCTGCCGATGAATATGCTTGGATTCACTCTCTACGTGACTTCGGACCTAAATACGTGAGCGACAACATCAACAGCCGCGTAGAAATTGACCAAACTCAAGGTGACGGTTTGAAATTGAAGATGGACCAAGAATTAAAACAATTTGCTTTACCAGCTTACCCTAATGTAATCTATTCTCAAGAAGAACTAAGCAAATTAGCTTCAATTTACGTAAGTATTGATTCTTATGTAAAACAACAAGCTTCTAAATGGGTAGTTGATGGCGGAATTGAAGAAGAATGGGATTCTTACTTAGCAAACCTTAAAAATATGGGATTGGATGAATTCATCAAGATTCAACAAGACGCATATGACCGTTATCAAAAAGAAGTTAAATAATCACATTTTAACAAATACCCTAACTGAAACGTTTAAAATACAATGAGTAGAGGGAGCGAGATGAAGAAAAATCTTTCTCGCTTCCTTTTTCTCATATAGGTACGGTGATTTCATTGCAAAAACTATTTCGAATTGATGGGCCACTCGTTAGAGGACTAACGCTCATCACCAACTTGATTCTATTAAATACATTATTTATCATTACGAGCATTCCTATTGTGACGATGGGGGCTTCTGTGACATCTCTCAATACGATGTTGCATCGGATTTTAAAGGGCGATGATGGCGATGTTGTCTATCATTATTTTCGTATTTTTAAATCCAACTTTAAGCAAGCCACTGTCATTTGGGTAGCTCTTGTAGTACTTTCGGTTCTATTATTTTTGAACTACAGTATTTTTTCGAATACAAACTTTTTGAATGGATATGGATTATTACTTCTTGCGCCATTTGGAATGCTTGCGATACTAGGAGTTGTTATCCTTTTACCGTATGTTGGGTTATTTGAAAATAGTTTAAAAGCCAGTGTCATCAATAGCTTTTTCGTTTGTATTTTAGATCCGTTACGTGCAATTTTATTAATTCTATTTAACTGTGCAGTGGTGTATATGAGTGTGAATACGCCAGAGCGATTATTGACGTCGATTTACGGTTTCACTTTTGGTGGCTTTGCAATCTGGGCATTGTTAAATGTAAAAGTAACGAGTAAAATGTTTGAGAAGGCATATAAATTAAGCAATGGAGGTACGCAAGATGAAAATTTTTAAAGGAGATTTTTATCGTATCAGCGTTCTAACGGATAAACTCATTCGTTTAGAATATTCAAAAAATGGACAATTCGAAGATAGACATACGCAATTAATCCAAAACAGAGACTTTGGTGAAGTAGAGGTAGAAGCAACAGAAACACCAGAGCTATTAGATATTAATACGAAGTTCTTCCGTTTACGCTATAACAAAGGCGAATTCAATAATCAAAATCTATTTATTGAATTAAAGGGTCAATTCGCTATTTACGGAAGCCGATGGTACTTTGGTGAACCAATCGAAACCTTAAAAGGGACGACGCGTACACTCGACCAAGTGGATGGGGAAACAGAACTCGAAGACGGTATTATTAGTAAGAGTGGTTATGCTGTTTTAGATGACTCGAATGGATTTATTAGCGATGAAAAAGAAGGCTTTATCAAAAAAGAAAGTGAAGTGGATCTTTACTTCTTTGCCTACGGACATGACTATAGAGGAGCCATCAGAGACTTCTATCACCTCACAGGCGAAACTCCATTATTACCACGTTATGCCTTAGGAAACTGGTGGAGCCGTTATTGGCCTTATACTGCAGACGAGTATTTGAGTCTCGTTGAACGATTCGAAGATGAACAAGTTCCGCTTGCGGTTGGCGTGTTAGATATGGATTGGCATATCACCAAAATTCCAGAACGCTTCGGAAGTGGTTGGACAGGCTACTCTTGGAATCGTGAACTCATTCCAGAACCAGAAAAATTATTAAAGAAATTACATGATAAGAAATTAAAACTTTCTCTAAATGTCCATCCAGCAGATGGTATTCGAGCTTATGAAGATGCGTATCCAGCTGTTGCCAAACGTTTAGGATTAGATGCAGCCAGTGAAGAACCTGCGATTTTTGATATTGCAGACCCTCGCTTTAGAGAATCTTACTTTAAAGATGTTCATTATCCATTAGAAGAACAAGGAGTTGATTTCTGGTGGATTGACTGGCAACAAGGAACGCAAGGGGTACAAGATCCATTGTGGTTATTAAACCATTATCATTTTGTTGATAATTGTAAGAGAGCAGATGGCGGATTAATCTTGTCTCGTTATGCAGGACCTGGTAGCCATCGTTATCCAGTTGGATTTTCTGGGGACACGATTGTGACTTGGGAATCTCTTCAATTTCAACCATATTTCACTTCAACGGCTTCTAACATTGGATATAGCTGGTGGAGTCATGATATTGGTGGACATATGCGTGGTTATTATGATGAAGAATTGCAAATTCGCTGGTTACAATATGGCATCTTTAGTCCAATTACACGACTTCATAGTACGCAAAGTCCGTTTAATAGTAAGGAGCCATGGTTCTTTACGAAACATACTGCAGAAATTATGAAGCACTATTTACGTCTAAGACATCAATTGCTTCCATATCTTTACACGATGAATGTGGCAACGCATGAAGAGGGAGCACCTCTTGTGAGTCCGATGTACTACTTCTATCCAGAAAACGAAGAAAGCTACCATGTGCCAAATCAATACTTCTTCGGTAGCGAGTTGATGGTCGCTCCAATTACAGAACCAATGAATAAGAATTACCAATCTGCAAAAGTTCAAGTGTGGTTCCCTGAAGGAAAATGGTATGATTTCTTCACTGGAAGAGAGTATGCAGGAAATGTGGTGCTTGATATTTACCGTGATATCGAATCGATTCCTGTATTTGCTAAAGAAGGAGCAATTGTTCCGCTCGATGGTTCTGGTGTGAAGATGGGTGTGGATTTACCAGAAGTGATTGACTGGTATGTATTCCCAGGTACCCATCATTCATTCGAAATGGTGGAAGACTTAGATGGCGCTCGTTGTGTCACAACATTATCTGTTGATTGGAAATTAGGAGCGATTCAATTATCTGTTGAAGGAGAAACAGGTATCCTTCCAGAAAACAGAATCCACCGCGTTCATGTTCAAGGAAGCCAAGCAGCTGTCGTTGAATTGGAAAATAAAAACGCGACTGTTGAATTTACTGTTGGCGAAAAACAAACAGTTAATCGAAACGAAGCATTCTTCCAAGTACTTAAGAATGCGAACCTTCCATATCTAACGAAAGATTTCTTATATCGTCGATTAGTGAATGCTAAAAATGCGAATGAAATCATGAATATCTTACATCATGAAGATGAGGAATTAAGAGGACGATTACTAGAAATTTTATTTATTAGTGAACCGTAACAAAAAACGGATACTTCCAATAGGAGGTATCCGTTATTTTTATGTACAAAAGAAAGCACTGTAATTGAATACAGTGCTTTATCTGTTAATCGACTTTATAGTACATCAATGTTTTGATAGTTTTGCCGTCTGTTACGGTTTGCGTACCATAAATACGGTCTTTAGAAATATCCGATTGGTCTTTGTCACCAGACATCACACCATAAGTGAGCTCTACATTTTTAGGGATGAATGAGAATACGGCGCCTCCTACAAATGCATTTTCATTGCCTTCTGGAACCATAATCCAGTTGAGAAGTCCTTCTTGGAATTGTTGTTCGGTAATACCAACTTTAAATGTTTTTCCACCAGAAGTAATATTTCCATCTTTATCAATGTGGAATTCCCATCCAGCAGAGTTTCTCCATGTTCCGGCTACGCTACGGAAGTCGCCTTGTTTCATCGCTTGAATATCCATTGATGAAGGAGCAGGGGCTTCGGCAGGAACGGCTACTTTTTCAGTAGACACAGTCTTTGGAACGGGAGCCGTTGCATGTTGCGTCTCAGCAGTTGTAGCAACGATAGTCGTTGGAGCTTCAGTAGTACTTGTCGTTGTTTGTTTCGTTGTGGTTGTGCTTTGAGTAGTCGTTGTTTGAGCTTGAGTGGTTGTGTCTTCTTTCTTTTGGAAAAATGAACAGCCAGCTAAAACCAATGCGACTAAAATCAAAGAAATTGATTTTTTCATAGGGATTCCTCCTTTTACACGTTTATTATACTACTAATTCATATTTTAATATAGATACAAAGGTCATTTCTTTGACAAAGGGAGAATATAGGAGTATGGTGAGGATGTAAATCGGTAGGTGAGACTACCATGGAGATACGGATGACTACCGCAAAATAGTGGAGACACTATGCGTTGGTTAGCAGCCTCTGTCGTGAAGGCAGAGACTAATGTCATTTCATCGCTCCATGATGTTAAAGCTTGAACGAAAAAATGAGAATTGTTTATTAGGTAAGCATCTTGTCGCGTTTAAGCTATGACAAGGTGCTTTTTCATTTGCCAGAAATTTTGTAGAAAGAGGTGATCATATGCCAGGACCGGAGAGTCAAACGAAACAAATCAATGAGCGAAGGGAAGAGTGTGATGATCACCCGGAGCTTCGCCTAAACTAAAAACGAGGTGAAGACTATGAAAACAGCAAAAGAAAGATTCGATTTAGCGTTGATGAATCCAATGGCAGATGTTCTAGAAGCGTTAGGCACATCTGTAAAAGGACTCACTGAAGAACAAGTAGAAACACTCCGCGAAACATATGGAGAAAATAAAATTACAAAGGCTAAAGAAGATCCAATTTGGAAAAAGATTTATGAGTCTATTATCAATCCATTTACGGTAATTCTATTAGTGATTGCGGTAATCTCATTATTCACGAATGTGATTCTTGCAAAACCTGGTGAAGCCGACCCAACAACTTCCATCATTATCGTGGTGCTCGTAGCTGTATCGGGAACGATTCGTTTTGTTCAAGAAATGAAGAGTGACAAGGCGGCTAGTAACTTATCTAGTCTAATCGTCAATACAGCAACCGTGATTCGAGACGGCGAACAGATGGAAGTTCCGATTGAAGATTTAGTAGTTGGAGATATTATTAAATTAAGTGCTGGAGATATGTTACCAGCAGACGCATTATTATTAGAAACACGTGACTTCTTTATCCAACAATCCAGCTTGACTGGTGAAAGTGAATCTGTTGAGAAAAAATCAATCTGGGTTCCAGATGAAGAAGAAAAGAAAAAACAAGCACTCGAGAGCGAACGCTTTGTGTTTATGGGTTCAAACGTTGTCAGCGGTAGTGCTTTAGCAGTTATTTTAGTCACAGGGAATGATACGATGATTGGTCGTATCGAAAAAACACTCAATACTTTCGAAGAACAAACGAGTTTTGAGAAAGAAATGAATAAAATCTCATGGCTCTTAATTCGTTTAATGCTTGTATTAGTACCAGTTGTATTCTTGATTAATGGATTAACAGACGGAGACTGGTTAGAAGCAGGGGTATTTGCCTTAAGTGTTGCCGTGGGATTAACTCCAGAAATGTTGCCAATGATTATTACAGCCAGCCTTGCAAAAGGGGCCGTCATCATGGCGAAAGAAAAAGTCATTATTAAAAAATTAAACGCGATTCAAGATTTAGGGGCTATCGATATTCTTTGTACTGATAAAACAGGTACACTAACACAAGATGAAATTATTCTTGAATACCCATTAGATATTCACGCAAATCTAGATATGGGCGTATTAAAAATTGCGTATTTAAACAGCTACTTCCAAACAGGACTTAAAAACTTATTAGACCGTGCTATCATTACACGTACGGAAAAAGAAGCCGACGAACACGAAGATCTACAAAATTTAGCAACACGTTACCAAAAGATTGATGAGTTGCCATTTGACTTCGAACGTCGTCGTATGAGTGTTATCGTGAAAGAAGACGATGAAGCAGTGCTCGTAACAAAAGGGGCACTCGAAGAAATGCTTAGCATCTCTACACATGTAAAAGACGGAGATGTGGTTCACCCAATTACGGATGAAATTCGCGAATCTATCCTAGAAGCAGTGAGCGGCTTAAACGAACAAGGGCTTCGCGTTCTTGGTGTGAGCCAAAAGAAATATCAAGATACTCACCACGCCTTCACGGTTGAAGATGAATCCAATATGATTCTAATGGGTTACTTAGCCTTCCTTGATCCACCAAAACCTTCTGCAGCTCCAGCGATTCAAGCGTTGAAAGAGCATGGGGTAACGACGAAGATTCTTACTGGTGATAATGAAAAAGTAACGCTAACGGTCTGTGAAAAAGTAGGGCTACCAGTAGACAAAGTTTTACTTGGTACAGAAATTGAAGATATGAGCGATGAAGAATTAGCAGCAGTTGCTGAAGAAACAACGATTTTTGCAAAACTATCTCCAGAACAAAAGGCACGCATTATTCATTTACTAAAAGCGAAAGGACACAAGATTGGTTACATGGGCGACGGTATCAATGATGCGCCATCCCTAAAAGTAGCTGACGTTGGAATTTCTGTGGACGGTGCTGTGGATATTGCAAAAGAAGTGGCAGATGTCGTTTTATTAGATAAGGACTTACTTGTTCTTGAAAAAGGATTGATTGAAGGTCGTAAAGTCTATGCGAACATGACAAAATATATTAAGATGACCGTTTCATCAAACTTCGGGAATATCTTCTCAGTATTATTCGCAAGTATTTTTCTACCATTTTTACCAATGGCACCAGTTCACTTAATCGTATTGAACTTAATTTATGATTTAAGCTGTGTGGCATTGCCATTTGATAATGTAGATGCTGACTTCTTAAAACAACCACGCGCATGGACAGCAAGTTCCATCACACGATTCATGGCTTGGTTTGGACCAACCAGTTCTATCTTCGACATCATTACCTTTGCAGTGATGTTCTTTGGAATTGCACCAATGATTACTGGAAGTAGTTATGCATCGTCTACGAACCCAGCATTTTTCTTGATGGTCTTCCAAACAGGTTGGTTCATTGAATCTATGTGGTCTCAAACGATGGTGATTTATATGTTACGTTCACCAAAATTACCATTCGTACAATCTAAACCAGCATTCTCATTGCTAGTGACATCCTTATTTGCTTTATTTGTTGTAACGGTTCTTCCTTACACACCACTAGCAGGACCATTAAAACTTGCACCGCTAAATGGACTATACTTCCTCGCATTAATTCTCATTATCGCAGGATATATGTTCTTAGTAACGGTTGTTAAAAAAGCGTATATTAAAAAATACAATGAATGGTTATAATGCAAAAAGAGCTATCTTAACAGTTTGTTAGGATAGCTTTTGTTTTTAGGAATGTGCTATTCTACAAGAAGAAACTTGCATGAGGTGAGAGCATGGAGAAAATTTTATATACAACAACGGCCGTTAACGAAGACGGACTAACAGGGGTAGCGTACACTAAAGGAAATGGAGACAAAGACTTTAGCACACAGATTTCATCGCCAAGAAGTGCAGAAGCTGGGACGAACCCAGAACAATTATTTGCCTTAGCCTATGCCACTTGTTTAAATGCGTCGATTGAATTTGTAGAAAAACGCATGAAATTAGAGCATAAGAGCAAGGTTGAAGTGAAGATTGACTTGACATTAGATTCAGAGGGAGAAGGTTATCTTTTCCATCCATCCGTTTTTGTTGCGATGCCAGGTAGAGACGAAGCATTAGCCCACGAAATTCTTGAAGCAGCAGAGCGTCAATGCCCCGTTCATAAATTATTAAAAGGAGTTACAGTTCCTCCCGTGGAACTTTCAACAGCCAATGAGTAATGTATTGTTAAGAGTTGCAACAGTGGAAGACGCTAAAGCGATTCAAGCCATCTACGCTCCCTATGTTGAAACGACAGCCATCACTTTTGAAGAAGTGGTGCCGAGCGTGGAAGGGTTCAAAGAACGTATCCAAAAAACATTAGAGCACTTTCCGTATCTTGTACTAGAAGAGAATGGGGAAGTTGTCGGATATGCGTATGCTGGACGATTCTCAGCGCGTGCTGCCTTTGACTGGTCTTGCGAAGTTAGTATTTACATTAGCTTAGACCACCAAAGAAAAGGCTATGGGAAATTGTTATATGCTGCCTTAGAGGAAAAGTTGTTGGAGCTAGGGTACCAAAACATCTATGCCTGCGTAGCCGTTCCAGAAGTGGAAGATGAGTACTTAACGATGAATAGTGTAAACTACCATAAATATTTAGGGTTTGAAGTGTGCGGGCACTTCAAGAAATGCGGATGCAAATTCAACCGTTGGTACGATATTGTTTGGCTTCAAAAGCACGGAGCTACAACGATTCCTACAAAACGCCCAGATCGATTTACCAAATTATAAAAAGCAAGACCCCATCATCAAAATTTGTTGATGGGGTATTTTTTCATTCTGACATTACCAAATATGGTAATTACCATATTTGGTAATGCTCACAAAAGAAAATTATCATATATGATAATTTTGACTTATTTAAATTCATTCAGCTTCTGCTTAAAGAACACCCAGCAGCATTTCGTCGATTCAGGATTCATCCGCAAGTGCTCGATTAATTCATAAGTTGGATGCCATCTGCGCAGTTGATCCGATGAGAAGTGCTCGAGAAATTCTGAAAATGGATGATCATATGGTTCTTTTGGCAGACCACTGCAGAAGATGGAGAAGAGACCAAGTAATTTACCAAAGGCATTTCCGAGTTCGCCTTGAGTCCAGTGAATATGACGAAGTAGCCCATCCATATGCGTCGAAGGAACTTTATGCAAGCACTTATTAGAGCGGACATTCCACTCGTGCGAGAGTTCGATGGAAGGGAACGCGCCATTGAACCAGTCTTCCTCGATTTCCATTTCGATGTAGCATTTTAATATTTCTTGCAAAGGCTGTGGACTCTCGATGCTGTTGTTTAACTTATTCGTTCTAAAATAGTGATAGAGCAATTCTTCCTGGATTTGATTTACAAACTTCTCGTCATTCAGTTTATCCGGATAAATAGTTTTAATAATGGCTTTGGAAATGGTTTGGGATAAAATCGGTAGAAGTGTACAGAATTCTAAAATAGAATGATGTAGATGAAGCAGTTCGAAATCGGATTTTTGCATCATTACAAACGAATGGGTGTATTCCTGAAGAAAGACTTTGCCGAGTTGCTTTAAGCATTGATGCAGCGCAGTCATAAAATCAGTGAATACACCCAAGTTTAAGTAAGTTGTATGTTCATTATGGAAATGACTAGGGAATGGATTTGGACCAAAGTTAATGTAGAAGTCTTGTTTTGGCAAAACGGAAGACGCAAGAGTAATCAGCTCCTCTAAAACGAGCAGCGTCTCTTCTTTTGATAAATGTAAATAGTGCACAGGAATATACGTTTGCGGGAATGACTCTAAGTAATCGTTATAAAGGCGCAAGAAAGAATCTTTGCTCTCTTTGATGAGCGTGTAATAGAACTCAGTAATTTGTGGGCCAAACGAGAAGGCTAAAACGTCTTTGTAGGAGACGGTAGGTTGGTTGAGGAGTTTCTGGTAATGTAAGTGGAAATAATCTCTCAAGCTATCGAGATGAGGAATGAGATCGATGATGCTGTCGCCGCGCATGCCTTTAATCCACAGCGAGGTCAGCGCGTGGCATTCTTCGGAAAATGGTTTGTTGAAACAGCGTAGGGCGTTTTGATGACGCAAATAATAGTGTCGCAGCTTCTGGAATTCTTTCTGCTGGTCATAGGACAGCGCTTGTGGGAAATCTTCAAAGTGGTGGATTAAGAAAGTGGACTCGGTTGTGCCGAGTAAATACTCGATAATCTCTTCAAAAGACTTGTTATACGGATTTGGATTCTGGCTGAAGAGATTGTTGTAGTAATTCTGTTGCTGCTGTTGTTCCTCAAGCAGCTGAATCTGTTTTACCAATAAGCTTAAATCTTGAGTATAGCGTTCCATTATAATACACTCTCCCAATAATGTATTTGTTACATTAATTGTAACGCTTTCATAAAGATGCGTCAATATACATTTTTATCTATTTTTTATGGAATTTAAGAAATAGGAAAGACGCTTGACTAAACTTGTAGAGTTGACCATAATAAAGAAAGTCATTAGGAAGGAGAGGTTTCATGTCCAAGAAAACAAAAGCAACTATTGCGATTACACTAGCGATTGCAGTCATGGTTTTAATCTTTATTAGTTCAAGTATGCCTTACAAGGATCAGTCACTTGTGTCTACGATTCAAAAGGGACTGCCGATGCAACCTTTTTCGGAATTATTATCCAAAATCAAATTTGAATATGCAGGACAAACCATCAGTATTCCTTCTTTAGGATATGCGCAGTTTATCGAATTTTTTATTCGTAAAGCCGCTCATTTCTTAGCTTACTTCTTCATTGGATATCAATGGACGAGAGGGTTAAGTGTTCACGTCCGTAAAAAAGGATGGCCACAGTTCTTGGCGTTCTTTATCGCAGTGCTATATGCGATGACCGATGAATTCCACCAAGGAGTGACTCCAGGTCGTACACCTCTAATCCAAGATGTTTTCGTAGATGCTGTAGGCGCAGCAGTCGGTGTAGGACTAGGAACCTTGAAAAAAATTAGATAAACAACTCGAAACGTTGAAGAGATTTTCTTCAGCGTTTTTTTGTTGCTCAAAAGACTCCTTTTCATTTTTTATCGTAGTTCTTTATGACTAGTCAAAGAGTGGGGGAAGAACGATGGAAATGAATGAATTAGCAACGGAAGTGTTCACGCAAGCCATTAAACACCAATTAGATGATATTCATTTATTACCGGTTGGAGAGGAGTATGTATTTTATTTAAGAGATGTCAATGGGTTAAAAGAGTTAAGAAGAATTTCAGACGAAGTGGCCTTGCAATTTATTTCGTACTTAAAGTATCAAGCGGGAATGGATGTTGGAGAGAGACGAAGACCGCAGAGTGGTTCCTTAACCTTTGAGATTTCAAAGGAACAGATGATTGAACTGAGATTATCAGTGATTACGAATTTTAAGCAGAAGGAATCCATGGTTATCAGGCTCTTGCATCGGTCTAAAAAAGAAAAGGCGTCGATTCGTTCGATGACTTATTTTCCAAAGGACTGGGCGCTCTTACAACAATTCTTACGCTATAAGAGCGGCTTGATTTTATTTTCCGGACCGGTCAGTTCAGGCAAAACGAGTACGATGTATGCTTTGCTCAGAGGACGTATGCAAGAAAAGACGCTTCAAGTGATTACGATGGAAGACCCAGTGGAGTATCATGAGCCGATGTTTTTACAGACGGAGATTAACGAGAAGGCTGGAATTACGTACGAATTACTCATTAAGAGTTGCCTGCGTCATCACCCTGATATTTTACTCATCGGTGAAATTCGAGATGAAATGACGGCAAAGATGGCGATTCGTGCAGCCTTAACGGGGCACTTAATTCTAGCAACCGTTCATGCCAAGGATTGTAATGGAGTGGTAGCAAGGCTCTTGGAACTGGGCGTCAGTAAGACGATGCTCGAGCAAACCATTATCGCGATTTGTTCACAACGCCTTCTCCCTCGGTATTGTGGGCTATGCGGTAAGGAATGCGAACTTCATTGTAATCATTTAACCAACGGAGAAAAGCGCGGGACGATTTTTGAAATTGAAACTCATGAGAAGTTAGCGCATTTCTTTAAAACGAATCAATTCGGGACTGATGAAGAAAGAGTACATCCTTTTAATAAGGTATTGAGGAAGGCTTATGCATTGGGATACATTACGGACAAAACTTACGAAACCTATCAAATTATCTAAGAAATGGAAGGGGCCTGTTCAAAGTCGGTTCCTCATTCAGCTTGCTCATTTACTTCAGGAAGGGTTCAGCTTGGATGAGGCGCTCAAATTTCTAGAATACTTATTCGAAGCAGAGAAGAAAGACCTCGAACAAATGCGGGATACGCTTGGAGAAGGGCGGCGGTTTGATGAGTGCTTGAAACGGGTCGGGTACTCAGAAACGAATACCTCACAAATTTATTTATCCATGCAGTTTGGTAGCTTCGAGAAGGCCTGTGCGTCAATCGGGGAGTTTCTAACCATGAAGCAAAAACAACAAAAGAAAATGCAGCAGATGATGATGTATCCTGCGTTTCTTTTTACGTTTGTTATTGGGATGGTGCTCTGTATCCGAATGCTCTTACTCGACCAATTGTCTAGTATGGTACAAGAAGAACAACTCAAGCAGTCTGGCTTCCTGTATTGGATATGGCTTGGGTTTCAAAACTTACCACAGTTGGCAACGGGATTTTTGATCGTTGTTGTGGCACTCGTTCTCCTTGTCCGCTTGTACTGGAAAAGAAAGAACACCTATGATCAGTTTCGCATGTTGATTTCACTGCCGGTTATTGGAAAGAGTGCGCAACAATACGTGACATTTTTGTATGCACGAGAGTTCTCGTATTTTCTCGGAAATGGACAGTCGCTATTGTCGATGGTGTCCGAACTCAAAAAAGAAGGAACAAGCGCACTATCAAAGATGATTGCGCAGAAACTAGAAGAACAACTGATTCAAGGAGAATCTTTTTCTACGGCGCTTGAGAAGATGAAGCTATTTCGGCAGGAGTTTATCTGGCTGGTATTAGAAGGAGAAAAGACAAGGCAACTAGACGTGCAACTGCAAGTTTACGCCGACCAAATGCTCGACGAATTTACCCAAGGCATCGAAAAGAAAATCAAGTGGATTCAACCGTTACTACTTATGGGGATTGGATTCCTCATCGTTTCCATGTATCTGATCTTATTACTACCGACACTAACGATGATTGGAGGAAATTAAAATGAAAATGAAAACAAAGAAAAAAGGCTTCACGTTAATCGAATTACTCGTGTGCCTCTTTATTATTGGCTTGATGATGCTACTGATTATTCCGAATATTGCGCAACAACGAAAGACTGCACAAGATAAATCAGATGAAGCGATTGTTAGAGTAGTTAAATCACAACAACAGGCTTATATGATTGATTTAAAAACAAATGATATTCCTACAGTAGAACAACTTAAAGCTAAAGGATATATCAATGATAGCCAAGTAGAGGCCTACAATAAAGCCCCTCAAGCATTAAAGGATGAAAAGTAGAGCATTTACGCTTGTTGAATGCTTAATTGCGCTCGCCATTGCTTGCTTCTTACTATTACTGACTCCGCCTTTGATTAGTCATTCCTATGTAAATTGGAAGGAAGAAGTATTTCTAAGAGAGTTTGAGCAGGTGATGGATACGGCGCAGATTACAGCAATTTCAACGGGACAAGGTTCGTTTGTAACTGTTTCTGGCGGAATTGTGGAATTAAATTGTCACGGAGCTAGAGAATTGGATAAGAAGATTCGCTTTCCGGATACGATGAAAAGTTATTCTGTTCAAACGTATGGTTTTAAACCCTATAGTGGGAATGTTAGTCAGTTCTCATCCGTGACGTTTGATGGGCAAAATCGCAGGTACACTTATGTTTTTCAATTAGGGGAGGCAAAGTATCATGTTGAAATTACCGAAAAGTAGAGGATATGTATTGCTGGAAGCCTTAATCGGACTGATGGTTTTGACCGTTATTGTATCCTTAATCAGTTTTATGATGGGGCAACTGTATCATCGCCAGCAACTAAGAGGATGCTTTTTGGATGCTGCGGCTACGCAGTTAATGGATTTACAAGCCAGTGCGACTTATCCTGCTAGCGTTGAAAAATTGCCAAATGAAGAGTACAAAAAGATGAAAAAGGTGACGTTTGAAAAAGTAAATACAGCAGCCTCTCCAACAGTGGTGAGGGTCTCTTGCGGAGAGCATGAGGAGGTGTTTCAAATCAATGCGATTACCGAGAAAAAAGTCCGGATTTCTACTCGTTGAACACCTAATTGCGCTTGTAATCATCTCGATTAGTTTAGTAGCGTTTATGGGACTTTCTACAGCGTTTCTAAAAATCAAGGACCGCCTCAATGTTCCAGACGATATTAAATGGCATGTCGCCGTTCAGCAAATGAATTTTAATTATGCGGGCTTTAGGCTGAAGTCGGTTGAGGGGTACAATCCTTATACCGCATATTTTGAAAATATGACATCTGAGAAAACAGAAGTCATAACACTCGTTTCTAGTTGGAAAGATGGCGGGAAGATTTATAAAGGAGCAGGAGGAAGTGGAGGACACCAACCGTTTCTTTATGGCATTCGTTCACTATCTATCAAAAGAAACGGGAGCAGGTTACTGATTTCGACAACGCTCAATCAAGGGAGTACTTTTCGCTTAAATTTCGCGCCAAAGAATCGAGCCATTTATGTCAAAGTGAAAGAGGCTAAGGAAAAGAAAAATGACAAACCCAAAAAGAAAAGGAACATTACTATTTCAGTTTCTGGCGTTACTTGCGATTGCCAGTTTTCTTATTATCGCGCTACTCAAAATTCATGCTCACAACACTCTTGAATATCGCCTTCTGGAAGATGGGTATCGAATGGACATATTGCTTGAGATGGCGAGTCAAACAGTACATCAAAAACTGGCTTTTAATGGAGACGAGATGACTTTTCCGGATAATATTCAATTTTCCATTGGCACGGTGAGAGTAGAGTGGAACGAGAAGACGCATCAATTTACCCTGAAGGCGGACCTTCCAAATGGTCATACAAAGGAAGATACACTATATATTCAGTTTGTAAAATAGGCTAAACACTACATAGCGACTTCTTTTTGTTTTTTTCATTTTCAAGATATGGTATACTTTTCAATGAGAAAATGAAAAGATGGTGAAATAATGACACAAACAATCGGAGAAATTTTAAAAAGTGCAAGGCAATTAAAAGGCTACACTCTTGATGACTTGCAACAAATTACAAAAATTCAAAAACGTTATTTAATCGCAATTGAAGATAATGACTTCGACTTGATGCCAGGTGCGTTTTATACACGCGCATTCATCAAACAAATTGCTGATACAGTTGGATTAGATGGAGCAGCTTTATTAGAAGAGCATGCATCAGAAATCCCGCAAGCTGTTGTGAAGACAACTCCTTCTACAACATATACGACTACTTCAAGTAATCGTTCACGTTTAAATAAAAACAAGAGTAAATGGTCTTCAGTATCCAATACTCTAAAAAATTACTTCCCAACCATTTTATTGGGAATGTTCATCGTAGCGATTATTTTTGCAATCGGGCAAGCTGTATTTAGCAACCGTGCGCAACGCAATACGCCTGTAACAACTCAAGCTACTACGCAAACAGCTGTTGCAGCAGAAACAACTGTTGCTACAACGACAACTGCAGCTCCAGAAGTGACAAGCGTTACTTATTCATATGCGAACGGAAATGCATTGTACTACATTGCGAATGTAAGTAAATTCCCATTAGATGTGAAAGTACTCAATGAAGCAAGAAATGCTTTATGGGCACAAATTTCAGCGGATGGTAAAGTGGTGGCAGACGGAGTTCCAGCAACAAATCAAACAGTGACTGGTTCAATTCCAGAAGGAACAACTACGATTCGTATGGACTTTGGATATACGCCATTAGGTACGATTACTGTTGGTGGTGTTGAACTAACAATTCCTGAAGGTTCAAACGCTACAAGAATTTATATCACGATTCAATAGGAGAATTGCGATGAATTTACCAAATAAATTAACGGTTTTGCGAATTTTCATGATTCCGGTGTTTATCATTCTGATGTGCTTACCGAGTGAAGCGCTAGGAGTGATGAATCTTATGGGCTCACAAATTAGCGTTGTCCACTTTTTGGCAATGATTATTTTCGCAGTAGCTAGTTTTACAGATTATCTTGATGGATATTTAGCACGCAAATACAAATTAGTGACGAACTTTGGGAAGTTTGCTGATCCTTTAGCGGACAAAATGTTAGTGATGACAGCGTTCATTATGCTTGTACCATTTAACTTAGCGCCTGCGTGGGTCGTGAGCATCATTGTTTGTCGCGAATTAGCAGTAACAGGGCTTAGACTATTACTGGTGACAGATGGCGAAGTCATGGCAGCTGCTTGGCCAGGAAAAGTAAAAACCGCTACTCAAATGTTGGCGATTATTTTCCTATTGACGGACGATTTGTTCTTTAAGGCCATTGGAATTCCAATCGGACAAATCTTACTTTATAGTTGTTTAGTATTTACAATCTATTCAGGTTTGGATTATTTTGTAAAGAATCGACATGTATTTGCGGATTCATTTACTAAAACAGAATAACAAACAAAGCCTGAAACAGTTGTTTTGGGCTTTTTATTTTTCGAAAAAGAGTGTAAGGAAGGCGAAATTATGAATGCAGAAATCATTGCAGTTGGTACAGAGTTACAATTGGGGCAATTGGTGAAACGGAATAGTGAATCTGTCTCTTATCAACATCTCCGAGCCACCGAGACCGTAC
>ERZ1699235.33-NODE-33-length-53738-cov-3.816474_pt1 | contig 53738 bp, 44 predicted proteins | sample MGYA00581546_ERZ1699235 | MGnify/ENA primary metagenome ERZ1699235 (study PRJEB42319, sample SAMD00040334) | human oral metagenome | material: saliva | host: Homo sapiens | study: EMG produced TPA metagenomics assembly of PRJDB4115 data set (Metgenomic analysis of... | reverse complement strand
CGCTTGGTAGTAAGCACCGCATTTGGTGGCAGGCCTAAGCTTGGCGCCTAACCGAATATCCCAGGACGCACCCGGCGTCCTTTTTTGTTGCCCGCCACTTTCGCTCACTCTTTTTATTTTTTGACGACGACGCCGTCGTCTCCCCCGCAGCAACGTCTCCAGCAGCACCACCTCCAGCAGAACCGCCTACCTCCCAAACCACTCCCCTATGGCCAGATTCTAGAAGTGGCTGCGCAAACCCCTCATGCTGTTAACAACATGGATGCCAAGATACAAAAGTGCCCGGCACTTAATGTGCTGGGCACCGTCTAGCCTGTTATCAATGGCCTGCTAGCAGGCCAAAAGCGTCACAGCGACATGTCCACGACGGCGCGACCCTGAACTTCGCGGTTACGCAGAGCCTCGTAGCCCTCGGCTACGTCCTCCAGCTTGTAGCGGCGGGTGACCAGGTCGTTGTAGTCGATTACGCCACGGGCGGCGAGGTCTACCACGGCCGGCAGGTCCTGGCGGGTACGAGCACCGTAGGAGCCCAGGATCTTCTGGCTGCGGCGCACAGTGCGGTTGATCTCAACGTCAGCGGTCTGGCGGCCGGCACCCAGGCCGATCGGAACCATGCGACCGCCGTCGGCCAGTACGTCCATGGCGGTGGCCCAGGTGGCAGGGATGCCCAGGGCTTCGAAAGCCACGTCTACACCCTTGCCGTCGGTGAGCTTGAGGACCTCTTCACGAGCGTTCTGCTTGACGGAGTTGACCACAGCGGTGGCGCCAAACTTCTTGACGGCTTCGAGCTTCTCGTCGTCGACGTCGATAGCGATTACCTGGCGGGCACCAAAAGCGTTAGCGATCTGGCAGATGTTGGAGCCCACACCACCGGTGGCAACCACGGCCACGGTCTCACCGAAGCGCAGGTCAGCGCCACGACGCACAGCGCCGTAACCGGTCATGGCGGCGCAGCCCAGGATGGCGGAGGTAACCGGGTCAACACTGTCGGGAACGGGGGCCACGGCGGTGGCGGGGATTACGGCGTACTCAGCCAGGCCACCCATGGAGTACATGTAGATGGGCTCGCCGTCGAGGGACTCTAGGCGGGTCTTACCGTCATAGAGCACACCCTTTAGGCGGTTTAGCTCAAAGAAGGGCTCACACAGCTCGTCGTGGCCGGAGTTGCAGTGGTGGCAGCGGCCGCAAGGCATTAGGAAGCCACCGGCAACCTGCTGGCCAACCTCTAGACCAGTAAACTCGTTACCCGGGCCTACCTCAACGATCTGGCCGGCTACTTCGTGGCCGAGCACTGCGGGCAGCGGGAAAGCAATGGCGCCACCAATAACGTGCAGGTCAGAGTGGCACAGGCCGCAACCGCTAACCTTAACCAGCACCTCGCCGAAACCCGGACGGGGGGTCTTGATGGTCTCTACCTGCAGACCAACCTGCGGGTCGCGCAGCACCGCCGCACGCATAGTTTCGGGGATCTCAACGACGCTCTCGTTGGCCATTACGGCCCACCTCTCTGTGTGATACGTATTTTGGGCACCTGCCGGTGCAGTGGCTTTAGCCTACCCGACCAACCCCAATTTGTCGTGACATATGGTCTCGAAATTGAGGATTTGCACTATCAATTATGCTCGCGGGAGAGTTCGTGCAACTTTTTGGGAAGTAGGTCCCAGCTGCACGATTCGCGTACGACGACGGCGCCGCAGTCGGCCCACAGTAACCGACCGGCGTCGTCGCATGCATACCGGCGTCGTCGTTACATCCGCAACTCGCGGGGCATACGCACCATAACCAGCATAAATACCCACAGATAGAACACAAACAGCGTCATTAGCAGCGACCTGAAACTAAATTCAACCGCCAGTGCGGCCACACCCAACACCACAAAGCGGGCCAGGGCATTAGCCAAAGCACTCTGAGCGCGCTGCCAGTTAACCAGCCACGGCGGCACACGGGTATCAATAGCCCCGTGACAAGCCGGGTAAATCAGCCACCGCTGCACCGCCAAAGACGCACTCACCAGGATTATTAACAGCAGCCCACCCCAGGCATCTAAACCCAGCTTAGGCAGAGTGGCCAGGGCCGTCATCGAGGCTAAAACCAAAATAATGCAACCAAAAAGCACTCGCAGATAGCGCTGGCCCCATGAGCGAGTCACTATCACCCAGGCCACCGCCGAAATCAGGGCCAACCCCAGCGCAAACACGCCCACCGCCCAGCTAGCGGCTCCCGCGCTCACCAGCGCCAACGGAGTCAGCACCACTAGCGCCACCGCACCCGGGCTTTCCTGAGCCAGCAGCAAAATCATGGCGGTTACCAGCGAGGAGCGCACCTGGGGCAGTTTCAGATCCGCCCAGCGCAGGGGCTGCTGCTCGGCCAGCATCTGGGAGTCCATGCGCACCCAGTCAAGTTCGACGGCGGCCTCCAGCGGCCCGTGCAGCGCTTTTAACGCCGCAAAGGCCTGCTCGTCGCGCCCCTTGAGGGCATACCACACCGGCGACTCCGGCAAAGTGGCCACCAGCAGCAACAATCCGGCGCTTAGCACCGCCAGCACCACCAGCGCGAAAGTAGGTGAATAACTGCCGTTAAACAGCCAGCCCGCCCAGGCTACCGCGATCCCCAGCCCAGCACCGATCCCAATAATGGCGGTTACCTGCGGAGTTAGGCGCCTATGCCCACGCAACGACAGCTCGTGCACGCTAAAGGGGAAGTTAGCCCAGCTCATCCCGTAACCCAAGCCCATCAGTGCGAAGGCAATTAGGCGGGCCACGTGCGCATCAACCATGCTGATACAGGCTCCGGCCAGCATAAACAGGGAAGCTGCAAAGTTAATTGGGCGCCTGCCAGTAACTACCGCCAGGCGGGGCGTCACCAGCACCGCCAAGATTCCGCTTAGGCACAGGCAGGCCACCATATGCCCCAGCCACTGCGGGTGGGCTAGCACGTAAACTGCGGCGACGGCGTCAACAGCTCCCAGCACCAGCCCGGTTAGCCAGGCATATACGCGCAAGTAAACCGGTCCAATATGGGCTAGTTTCAAGGCCATCCTCCTTTGGCGCTAGCACGCAAGCAACACTGGCAAGATGCTGGCAAGCAGGCGACGTTGCGGCTGTCGGTTGTACCTAGGAAATATATCGCGAGGGTTTTATCTGGACAAAACAATGGTTCGAGTGGCTATAGTCGCAGCCACCCGAACCATTGCATTTAAATCAGGCGTAGTCCTTTTTGAACTAGCTCCCTTTGAACTAACTCCTTGTGAAGTAGCTCTTTGCGGAGCAGTCCTTTCAGGCGTAGTCCTTCTGGAATTTCAGCTCCAGCTCCTCTAGAGAGTGGAACTTAGTTTCGGGCACAAACTTCCAGTAGAACAGGAACGACAGGAAGTTAATGGCCGCGAAGATACCGTAGGTACCAGCTCCACCCACGTTTTCCATCAGCGGCGGGAAGGCAATGGACACAAGCGACGTCGTCGTTTTTACCCGAAAATACCCGTAACGCACAAAACCTATCCTGAACCACTTTTTAGGTAGCTCAAGATAGGTTTTGTTATTTTTTATGGGACCTTATACCCTTTCGTAGTCTAAGCTAGCTTAAGGCATTGGCGCTTTGAAATCAGCCGTTGGTCGGGAAGTTCATGCCGACGTAGCCAACCTTCTCGCCACGCTTGGGCCAGCGAGTGGTGACAACCTTAGCCTTGGTGTAGAAGCGCACGCCCTCGGGACCGTGGATGTGGGTGTCACCCAGCAGCGACTCCTTCCAGCCACCGAAGGAGTAGTAGGCCACGGGCACAGGAATCGGCACGTTGACGCCCACCATGCCGGCCTCAACCTCAACCACAAAGTGGCGGGCGGTGTCGCCGTCTGAGGTGAAGATGGCAGAGCCGTTACCGTAAGGCGAAGAGTTAACGATCTCGATAGCCTCTTCGTAGGTGTCAGCGTGCACCACTACCAGCACCGGGCCGAAAACCTCCTCGCAGTAGATGTCCAGCTTGCGGTCCACATTGTCCAAAATGGTCGGGCCCAGCCAGAAACCATCAGCATACTCTTCACCCTCGGGCTTGTAGCCGCGACCGTCGAGCACCACGCTAGCGCCATTAGCTTCAGCTTCATCGATCCACTTGGTGATGCGCTGCTGGCTAGAGCGGGTGATAACCGGACCCATTTCGCAGGCCGGGTCAGTGCCGGGGCCAACCACAATCTTTTCGGCGCGAGCCTTGATGGCCGGGACCAGCTTTTCCGCAATGCCACCCACAGCCACGATTACCGGCAGGGCCATGCAGCGCTGACCAGCAGCCCCGAAGGCGCCGGCGCTGATGTGCTGAGCAGCAAACTCAATGTCGGCGTCGGGCATGACAATGGCGTGGTTGTTAGCGCCACCTAGAGCCTGCACGCGCTTGCCGTGAGCCACACCGGTGTCCTGCACAATGTGAGCCACCGGGGAGGAACCCACGAAGCTGATGGCGTCAATGCCCGGGTGGGTGAGGATGTCGCCCACCAGGTTGCGGTCACCAGCAATTACGTTGAACAGACCGTCGGGCAGGCCGGCCTCCTGGTAGAGGCGAGCCACGAAGTGTGAGGCGCTGGGAACCGGGGAGGCTACCTTGAGGATGAAGGCGTTACCGGTGGCCAGGGCTACCGGGTGCATCCACAGCGGCACCATGGCCGGGAAGTTGAAGGGGCAAATGCCAGCGACGACGCCGACCGGCTGACGCATAGTGTGTACGTCTACACCACTAGAGGCCTGGTCGGTGAATTCACCCTTGAGAGCAGCGTTAATGCCGCACACAAAGTCCACGGTTTCGCGGCCGCGTGCGATCTCGCCCAGGGCGTCACCGTGAGTCTTGCCGCCTTCGCGCACGATAATGTCGGCTAGCTCGTCAGCGTGCTCGATCATGAGCTGACGGAACTTGAACATGATGTCTACGCGCTTAGCCAGGGAAACGCGGGCCCACTTGGCCTGGGCAGCTTTGGCTACCTCAACTACATGGTCCAGGTCTTCTTTGCTGGCCATGAGTAGTTCGTCAACAACCTTGCCGGTGGCCGGGTTCTCAACGGGAATGGTCTTGGTTGAAGTACCGGTGTAGGGCTTACCGTCCACCCAATGTGAAATCGCCATGATCTCCTCTTTCTACTGTTCTTCAACGAACAGCCGGTTAATTTTGTTAGGACAAATATAGCACGCTTCGCGTCGTCTAGTCACTAACTTTCGCTCAGTCTCTGAGCCTTAAGCCCTAGTTTAGCGCATCAGCACAGAACTTAAAGACATTTATGACGCAATAGTGGGCCAGCACCCATTTTTTGGATGCTGACCCACCACTAGCCACTCACGCGGCGTCGTCGCTAACCCGTGAAGCTCACTAAAGAGTCATCACAGGTAGTGACGCTGCGGCTTGCGGTCACGCACGTAGTCCTCGTAAGCCTTCTGGGTGGACTCTAGGCGAGAAACGCCAGAGACTGCCACATCCCACCAGCTGGAGCCGGGCGGGTTGGGGCCGTAGAGGTCGGTCTCAATGTGGATCATGGTGGCCTTGTCGCTAGCTTCAGCCTTGCGGTAGGCGTCCTTGAACTCTTCGATGGTGGAGACCTTGATTACGTCAATGCCCCAGCTGGCGGCGTTGGCGGCGATGTCTACACCAGGAATGTTCTGCTCGTCTTCCAGGTGCGAGCCGGTGCCACGCTTGCGGTACTTGGTACCAAAGCGTTGGGAGCCGCGAGACTCAGACAGGGCACCAATGGAGGCAAAACCGTAGTTCTGCAGCAGCACGTAGATAACCTTGATGCCTTCCTGGGCCACGGTGGCTAGCTCCATGGGCAGCATCTGGTAGGTACCGTCACCAACGATGGAAACTACCTCGGACTGCGGGCGGGCCAGCTTGGCACCCAGGGCAGCAGGAATCTCGTAGCCCATGCAGGAGAAGGCGTACTCGACGTGGTACTGCACCGGGGTCTTGGCCTGCCATAGAGCCTGTAGGTCACCGGGCATGGAGCCGGCGGCATTGATAACGATGTCCTCTTCACCTAGCAGCTCGTTGAGGGCACCAAATACCTCGGTCTGGGCCGGCAGCGGGCCGTGGCCCAGGTGGTAGCACTTGTCTACCTTGGCAGCCCAAGCCTCGCGCTCAGCGGTGATTTCCTCGCTATAGGCGGCGTCAACGTGGTAGTCAGCCAGGGCTTCCTTGAGGGCAACTAGGGCCTCACGGGCGTCAGCTACAACCATTTCGGCGCTCTGCTTGGCGGCATCGAAAGCGGCTACGTTGATGTTCACGAACTGCACGTCGGGGTTCTTGAACTGAGTCTTGGAAGCGGTGGTGAAGTCAGAGTAGCGGGTACCAATACCAATGATCAGGTCAGCCTTGTCGGCCAGGTGGTTACCACTGTCGCCACCGGTGGAGCCCACGCCACCCACGGAGCAGGGGTGGTCGTAGTTGATAGCACCCTTACCGGCCTGGGTGTCAGCCACCGGAATGCCGGTAGCGGAGGCGAACTCGCGCAGCTGCTCAGAAGCCTCAGAGTAGATGGTGCCACCACCGGAGATGATCAGCGGGCGCTTGGCGGCGCGGATCTTGGCGACGGCGCGCTCTAGGGCGGCCTTCTCGACGGCGGGACGACGCACGTGCCATACGCGCTTGCGGAAGAACTCCAGCGGCCAGTCGAAGGCCTCAGCCTGCACATCCTGGGGCATGGCGATGGTGACGGCGCCGGTCTCGGCCGGGTCGGTCAGCACGCGCATGGCATTAAGCAGGGACGGGATCAGCTGCTCAGGGCGGTTGATGCGGTCGAAGAAGCGCGATACCGGACGGAAGCAGTCATTAACGGTCACCTCTAGGGTGGTGGGGTCCTCTAGCTGCTGCAGCACCGGGTCCGGAATACGGCTAGCGAACTGGTCGGAGGGGAACAGCAGCACCGGCACGCGGTTGGTGGTGGCCAGGGCCGCACCCACAACCATGTTCAGTGAGCCCGGGCCGATGGAGGCGGTGCACATGTAGGTCTGCATGCGGTTGGTGGTCTTAGCGAAGGCGGCAGCAGCGTGCACCTGGCCCTGCTCGTTACGCGGCATGATGTAGGGCATCGGATTTTCGCCCTCAACCGGGGCGATTTCGTTCTGCAGCAGTGCCTGACCGATACCAGCCACGTTACCATGACCGAAGATACCGAAAGCGCCCGGGATTAGACGGTGCTCGACGCCGTCACGCTCGGAGTACTGGTTGGACAGGAAGCGAATAGTGGCTTGTGCGACGGTTAGGCGCACGGTGCCAGTGTAGGCTTCATTGCTCACGTTGGTTCTCTTTCTGTGGATCTACGCTTAGATTTGTTTATACATTAAGTACTTTAATGTGGCAGGTGCAACCAGTATTTTGTGCACCCACCCAGCGGCGCGCGTGCGCACTTGTCCAGCCCAAGACTCAAGCCCAGCGCTCACAGATCTGCAGCCTTAGCTGGGGCCTGGGCAGGTAGCTTCTGGCCCTACCAGGCCCCAATTTTTGCGCATCAGCGCCGCTAAATCTGGCTTACTTAGTCTACGGCTTTTGATCTCCGGCTTACTTGGTCATCGGTAGACGCGGGTCTACCTCCTGGCCTTCCCAACTGGCGCGGATCCAGTGGTGGGCCGGGTCGTCGGGAGCTAGCCACACTAGGTCCTCGCTGGGGCCGGCCATTACGTTGAGGTAGTACATGTCGTAACCGGGGGCGGCTACGCAAGGACCGTGGTAACCGTGCGGGACCAGGGCGGTGTCGCCGTCGTGAACCTCAGTGCACAGATCAATGGGGCGCTCAGGGGTGCCGTAGGTGCGGTGCAGACCAAATCCGGCGCTACCGTCGGGGCCAGAGGCAATCTCGAAGTAGTAGATCTCTTCTAGTTCGCGCTCGTTTTCGCTGTGCTCATCGTGCTTGTGGGCCGGGTAACTGGACCAGTTACCGCCGGGAGTAATAACCTCGCAGGCCAGCAGGTGGGAGGTGGTGACACCCTCCACGGCCAGGCAGTAGTTGTTTACCTGACGCGAGCAGTCCCCCGCACCACGCAGGTCAATACGCACGGTCTCCTTGGGGTAGTAAGCGGTAGGCAGGTCCTTGGTGGCCACCGCCGAGGGGAAAGCAAAGCGACCGCCGGCGGCGCTAGTGATGGTCAGCTCCTTGCCGCGCCCCACGTAGAGATAGTCGGTTACCGCCTGGAAAACCCCAGGGCGGCCGGCTAGCTCATAGTCGCGCCCATCCACGTTTACAGTGGCAGAACCGGCCAGGGGCAGCACCAACAATTCGCTGTCGCCGGTCTCTAGAGCCTGGCTAGCGCCAGCTTCTAGCTCCACCACACGCAGGCCGCTGTAGCCCCAGCCAGCCTTTTCGTGGTCAATGTCCACGGTGAACTGACCATGCCCACTAGTGCGGGCCGGAATGAAGATATCTGCACTCATGTTTCTCACTTCAATAGTTGGACGGTCTTGTCTACTGCCGTCGCCACATCGCCGTCGGCAGGAAATAGCAGCGAGCGACCAATTACTAGGCCGCGCACGTTGGGAGCCTGAAGAGCTTTACCCCAAGCCACCAGGTCTTCATCTAGATTACCCTTGCCAGCTCCACCCAAAATCAGGGCCGGCAAGGTAGTGGCTTCCATAACCCGCTCCATGTCATCTACAGCCGGCAGTTTCAGCCAGGTGTAGGCGCTGGTTGAACCCAGCCCGGAAGCTACGGTAATGGAAGTGATGACACTTTTAGCATCTAGTAAAGCTTTAACTGAGCCGCCTTCACGGTAAGTAATGAAAGGCTCAACCATGGCCACTTTACGCGAGCGCGCCAGCTCATCTACCGCCTGGGCGCAGTGCTCTAGGGTGCGCACCGAGGCGGGATCGCGGTAGTCCATTCGCAGCAGCATTTTGCCGCCGTCGAGATTAGCGTCCACCACGCCACGCGCGTTGTAACCAGTAAAGCGGTCGTCAATTTCAAACTGGGCTCCTTGCAAGCCGCCACGGTTCATGGAGCCAAATACCAGCTTGTTATCTAGCGCGCCCAGCAGGGCCAGGTCCTCGATTAGATCGGCGGTACCCAAGAAGCCGTCTACGCCTTCACGCGACAGAGCCTGGATGCAGCGATCTAGTAGCTGCTCGCGGCTGGCCATGGCCTGCTCGCCGCCACCTGCCCCCAGCGCCCCACGAGCGGGGTGGTCGCAGGCAATAATCATTAGGTTGCCGCTAAGTTGCGCCGGGTCAGCTTTGGGGCGCTCGCGCAGAGCCTTGGCGAAGGCCTCAGGCGCGTGCATACGGATTTGGGAGAGTTTGGCAATTAGGCTCACAGTACGTCACCGGTTTCAAGCATGGTTTCTAGTTCGGCGCGAGTGGGCATGGCGGTGGAGCACTCTAGGCGTGAGGCCACCAGGGCACCCGAGAGGGAGGCCGCCTTGATCATTTTTTCCAGACCCCAGCCTTCTAGTAGGCCGTGGCAGATAGATCCGCCGAAGGCGTCGCCAGCACCTAGGCCGTTGGTTACGTTTACTTTAGTGGCCGGCACCCACACGCTTTCGTCGCTGGTCTTGGCTAGGGTGCCGCGCGGGCCTTGCTTGACAATGGCTAGTTCCACGCCTCGCTCTAGTAGGGCGTCTGCGGCGCGTTCAGGTTCAGTTTCTCCGACGGCGACGGCGCACTCTTCGCGGTTACCGATGGCTACATCTACGCTTTCGAGCACATTCCATACGCGCTCGCTGGCTTGCTGCGGGTAGGCCCAGAGGTTTTCGCGGTAGTCCAGGTCAACGATGGTGTAGGGACGCTTGTCGCGACGCGATAGGGCGGTGGTGTGTACCTGCAGGGAGCGCTCTCGCGATAGGCCGGTTACGGTGAACCAAAAGATTTTGGCGTTTTCGACGGCGGCCCAGTCTACTTGCTGGGGTAGCACTTCTAGGTCGGGGGCGCTGGGCTCGCGATAGAAGTAGAGAGGGAAGTTGTCGGGGGGAAAAATCTCACAGAAAGTGACGGGGGTGTGGAAGTCATGGACAGTGACTACATTTGCGTCGCTCACACCCAGACGGCGCATCTCACGCTGCACGAAGCGACCGAAAGGATCGTCACCCACACCGGTGATTACCCCACTGGTGTGACCTAGGCGAGCAGCGGCCACAGCCACGTTAGTGGGAGATCCGCCCAGGAATTTGCCGAAACTTTCTACATCTTCAAGGTGTACGCCAGTTTGTAAGGGGTAGATATCAACACCACTACGCCCTATTGTCAGCACATCTAGGCCGGCTTGATTTGTCATATCTGTGGACTACCTTTCCACTTCTTCGGGGTGGCCCCCGCGCCTGATAAACAGTATGCCCGCTCACATCCGACAGCGTCAAGCTTTGTACTTACAAACGGTTATATGTGTACAGCACACAAATTATTGCTTTATTATTAGCACCATCATCACTTGATCAGACAAGCCGGATGTCAACGGCGCATGTCACTATGTGCGAGCGACGTTGCCAACTGGCTTGTTGTGTGGTGATACCCCAACATCCCGAATAACTACACAGTTATCGAGCTTCTAAATACCCTCACGGGTTCCCTGATTTAGTTGCCCGCACGAAAGAAAAGACACCATGGCTACCTCCCCCGCGACCCCCTACGCGCTGCAGATACAGTTGGATCGCACCTCCCCAGTGCCGCTCTACTACCAGATCTCTGAGCCGATCGCGAAGCTTATCTTGGATGGTGACCTGCCTGCAGGTACTCGCCTAGAAGACGAGCTTTCTATGGCCGCACGCCTACAAGTTTCCCGCCCTACCGCCCGTCAGGCCCTACAGCGTCTAGTTGACCGTGGCCTACTAACCCGACGACGCGGCGTCGGCACTATCGTGGCTCCCACCCACGTGCACCGCCCGATGGAACTAACCAGCCTCCTCAATGACCTAAAGGCCGCCGGGCACACCGTGCGCACCTCGGTCTCCGACTATGAGGAGCACCCCGCCAACGCCGAAGAGGCCAAGCTCCTCAAGGTTCGCCCTGGCACCGCCCTAGTTCACATCGTGCGTCTGCGTTATGCCGACGACGAGCCCGTCTCTATCCTTGACAACCTCCTGCCGGCTGACATCGCCCCCTCGATGCGCCGCCTAGAGGACAACTCTCTATATGACCTATTCCGTGAGCTAGACATTGTTCCCACTACTGCTCACCAGGTCATTGGAGCCCGCCTAGCTTCCGTTAAGGAAGCCCAGATGCTCAACGAGCGCCGCAACGCCGCTGTGCTGACCGCACAGCGCACCACTTACGACGCTAACGGTCGAGTCATTGAATACGGTAACCACATTTACCGTGCTTCACGCTACTCCTTCGAAACCACCCTGTTTTCGCAGTGAGTAATTGCCCTGTCAATTTTTAGGCAGGCACCGGCTTAGCTTCGACCCAGCGAAGCTAGCTAAGTATCTACAGTCACGACGTCGCCACTTTGGCGGCGTCGTGCTTTTTACCTTTTTTACCTGAAATAAAGCCAAATCTGCCTGCAAAAGCGTGCGCAAACAAGAAGGCTCGCACGGGCATCTACCCAATTATCGATTTTGTACTGACATATGTTGACACGTGCGGTCCGCCTCCCCTAAAGTCATTGCTACCGACACCGCTGAGGTTGTCTTCAAAGATTTTCACGAAGGAGTGCCTGTCAATGGGCATTGAATACACGCCCGGGCCGCTGCTAGATGCAGCCCGCAACACCCCCACCGCGCTGTGGAACGACTCCTCTGACCCAGACGAGCTGCGTCAGTCCATTTCCTACGGTGGTGTTGGCGCTACCTGCAACCCGACCATCGCTTACAACTGCATTATCAAGCGCAAGGACTTCTGGAACGCTCGCATCGCCGAGATCGCCAAGGAAAACCCCACCATCACCGAGTCTGAGGTTGGTTGGACCGCAGTACGTGAGCTGAGCCTAGAGGCCGCCAAGCTACTAGAGCCCATCTTCGAGCGCGAGAATGGCCGCAACGGGCGCCTGTCAATGCAGACCGACCCCCGCCTAGCCCGCTCCGCCAAGGCCCTAGCCGACCAGGCCGAAGAGTTCCACAAGCTAGCTCCGAACATCATCGTCAAGATCCCCGCCACCGCTGTTGGCGTTGAAGCCATCGAGGAAGCCACCTACCGTGGCGTAAGCGTTAACGTAACCGTCTCCTTCTCCGTCCCCCAGGCCGTTACCACCGGTGAAGCCATTGAGCGCGGTCTAAAGCGCCGTGAAGCTGAGGGCAAGGACGTGTCCACCATGGGCCCCGTGGTCACCTTGATGGTTGGCCGTCTGGACGACTGGATCAAGGAAGTTGCCAAGCGCGACAAGCTGTTCCTCGACCCCGGTCACCTAGAGTGGGCCGGTGTAGCCGCCTTCAAGCGCGCCTACGCCGAGTTCCAGAAGCGCGGCCTGCGTGCTCGCATGCTCTCCGCTGCTTTCCGTAATGTGATGCACTGGAGCGAGTTCGTCGGTGGCGACGTCGTAGTCTCCCCGCCGTTCGCTTGGCAGCAGCTGATCAACAACTCCGGCTACAAGATGGTTGAGCGCATGGACGTGCCCGTGCGCGACGACGTCATGGAGACCCTGCTGGGCATCCCCGAGTTCGTCCGCGCTTACGAGCCCGAGGGCATGACCCCCGAGGAGTTCACCCAGTTCGGCGCCACCCGCAAGACTCTGCGCGGCTTCCTAGAATCCGACAACGACCTAGACCGCCTGGTACGCGAGGTACTCATTCCCAAGCCCTGATCTTAAGATCAGCTTAAATTTAAGGGCGGTGGCTTAAAGATACGGCTGCAGCTAATGATTGACTGCGTGGCCACCGCCCACACCCAAACTCACTTACTTTAGGAAAAATATGCTAAACATTGCCGTCATTGGCGCCGGCCGCATTGGCCACGTCCACGCTAAGACCATCGCCTCCCACCCGGACGCCAAGTTGGCCCTGATTGCTGACCCCTTCGGCGACGCCGCCGAGAAACTCGCCGCTGAGTACGGTGCAGCCCACACCAAGGACATCGACTCTGTTTTCACTGACGAAGGCGTCGATGCCGTCGTTATTGGCTCCCCTACTCCGCTACACATTCCGCACCTGTTGGCTGCCGCCAAGGCTGGCAAGGCAGTGCTGTGCGAGAAGCCCATTGCTTTGGACATGAAGGACGTTGAGGCTGCCCAGGCTGAGCTGGACGCCGTAGAGGTTCCGGTTATGTTCGGCTTCAACCGCCGCTTCGACCCCTCCTTCGCCACCCTGCACCAGGCTGTTGCCGACGGCAAGATCGGCAACCTGGAGACCCTGCTGATCATCTCCCGCGACCCCTCCGCCCCGCCGGCCGAGTACGTAAAGGTCTCCGGCGGTATCTTCCGCGACATGACCATCCACGACTTCGACATGGCTCGTTTCTTCCTGGGCGACATCACCGAGGTTTACGCCGTAGGCCAGAACTTCAACCCCGCCATCAAGGAAGCCGGCGACTCCGACGCCGCTGTGGTAACCCTGAAGAACGCTGACGGTGTGGTAGCTACCATCATCAACAACCGTCACTGCGCTTCCGGCTACGACCAGCGTCTAGAGGCTCAGGGCGCTACCGGTACCCTCAACGCCGACAACATCCGCGCCACCACCGTGCGTCTGAACAACGACGAGCTGACCGACGCCGCTGAGCCCTACCTGGACTTCTTCCTGCAGCGCTACGCCGACGCCTACCGCATCGAGCTGACCAGCTTCATCGACGCCGTCAACGGTGGCATCAAGCCCCTGCCCGGCATCAAGGACGCCATCGAGGCCCTGCGCCTAGCCGAGGCCGCCACCGAGTCCGTGGCCACCGGCAAGGTTGTACACCTGTGAGCCTTAACAGGCTTTAACAGCTGGGAGCACTAGTGGGCGCTCCTGATTCAAACTGCCCACATTACCCGGGCACCGCCTACCCGCCTTGGTAATTAAGTGCGCTCACAGCTTCTCCAGTAAGTTTTTGGGGGCGGAAAAATATTTTTCCGCCCCCAAAAACGCTTTTTAAATCAGCAGCTGCTGTTTAAATGCCGCTACATAAATTTGGTGGATGAACGCATAATCATTAGTGGTTTTACTTCCACACATACACTTTGATCAGCTTTCATAGTGATATGTATATTATCGCCAAACTCCTCTAGGGCTTCAGACAAGCTCACCGGTTCACCGCGTCGCTGCAGCGAGCGCGCATGTGCTAGCTTCAAGGCCACCCGTGACATTAATGTGGCATTTTGGTCGATAGTGCTTAGCTCTAGCGCGCTTACCCCGGCCAAATCGATACCGTCATAACCCATCACCAAAATGTCTTGCGGCACCCGTTTACCCGCGCGCACTAGCGCCATTAGCGCACCTATAGCACAGTGATCGTTAAAGCACATCAAAGCCTGGGGTAAATCACCGCCATCTAGCAACTGCTGCGCTGCCCGGGCCCCCTCAGCTTCTGAGGTACCCCCGGCTACCACCTGAATATGCTGGCCTAAACCATGGTCTTTCATGGCCTGACGGTAAGCCCGAGTGCGGCGCACACAAGCGCTAGAGCCGGCGCCGTCAATATAGGTAATGCGACGTACCCCCTGCAAAACTAGATGGTCCACACTGGCGCTAATACCGACGTCGTCACGCGAAATTACGCTATCAACCCCAGCTGCGGCAGCATCATTACTAAGCACCACTGTGGCCACGCGCTTACCGATCTGGCCCTGACGGCCAGTTTCGTCGTCGTCGGGATCAATTAGCACTAGCCCCTCACAGTGACGTGCCAGCAGGGCCCGCACCCCAGCTTCTTGATCATGGTTAGCGGTAGTGGCTGCTACCAGCACATCTACGTTTAGGTCTTTGGCGGCTGCATAGACCGCATCTAGCAGGCGCACTTGGAAGGCTTGGCCGGCAGTTAGCACCACCCCCATCATGCCGCTGTGGCGACGACGCAGCTGCTGGGCATTAGGATCAGCCGCGTAACCTAGGCGCTGGGCGGCTTGCAAAATTTCGGCGCGAGTAGACTCAGCCACTCCACTAGCACCATTGAGCGCAGCCGAAACTGTGGAAATAGAACGGCCGGTGGCTTTAGCTACGCTGGAAATAGTTACCTTGGCGCCCATATATCTCCTAACACACTTGCTAGGATTGTCCCATAAATAATCAGTCACAGGAGACATGATGAAGGCTCGCCCAGCAACACAGGCAGATGTAGCTGAACTCGCGGGGGTCTCACGCGGCCTGGTATCCCTGGCATTAAGCGGGGGTGGACGCATGAGTCAGCACACCCGCGAGCGTATTCTTAGCGCCGCGCGCGCCCTAAATTATCAGCCCCATTCGGCGGCAGCGGAACTGGCTGGCGGCGATTCACACCGGCTGTTATTGGTGCTGCCCTATTTAGATAATCCCTATTTTGATCAGCTTTCCCGCGCCCTGCGTAAAGCAGCTGAAAAGGTTGGCTATTCGCTGCTGGTAATGGTCTCTGACCGAGTACCTGAGCGTGAGCAAGAAGTAATTAAGCAGGTGCTGCAAATGCGCCCGGCTGGGGTTATTTTTGCCGGGATTACCCTGGATACCGGGGCGGTGCTGGAGCTGAGCCAGCGCATTAATTTGTGTCTGCTTGATCGCCAACTGGGCGATAACACCGTGTGGGTTACCCGCTTGGATGAGATAGCTGCGGCCACGCAGGTAATTCGCCACCTGGCCAAGCAGGGCTACAGCCACCTGTATTTTGCTACCCCCACCTCCACCCGCATGGAGCCGATTGTCTATGAGCGCCTGGAAGCTTGCCAATTGGTGGCCGCGCAGGAGCGAGTGCCTTTTAAGATTCTCAAATCTCACTGGGACTGCCAGGCCAATTTAGAGCTGCTCACTAAATCTCACGACGCCGGTCATTGCGCCATCATTGCTTTTAACGATCTGCTGGCTATCGACTATGCGGCGGCTGTCTACCGTTCAGATTGGCGGATGGGGCCAGACGTTGGCATGGTTTCGTATGACAACACCCGCATGGCTGCCCACCCTGAATTTGCGCTCTCTTCGATCGACCAGAATCTTGAAAAAATGGCCGCGCTGTCAGTTAAAGCGCTGGTTGATCCTCCCAGCCCTGCCCCGCAGATGCAGTTAATTGAGCCGTTTTTGCAGGTCAGAGCCTCTTCGCTGCGCTCTGCTACGACTAGTTAAATGTGTTCTTTACGCGGCGCACGCTGATCGATTTTGCACCACTTGCTGACATATGCTGGGCTAAATCAGCCTGCAACGCTAAGTATCGCAGACCACTCAAATCATGCAGTTGTACTTACATTTGCCTGATGCTAGTGTGTACTCAACGTCATTGCTGACGCGCGTTTGCACCGAATACAACACATTCAGACCACACCACAGATACCAAGGAGGAACTATGGGTGAGAAGAAGCGCCTAGGGGTTGGCGTAATCTCCCTAGGTTGGATGGGTCGTCTACACACTCGTTCTTACAAGGCCGTAGCAGAGTACTTCCCCGAGCTAGGGGTAGAAGTAGAGCTAGTTGCCGCCGCTGACCCAATTGACTCCGTGCGCGAAGAAGCGACCGGCAAGCTAGGTTTCAAACGCGCCTACGCCGACTACCACGAGCTACTAGCAGACCCTGAGGTAGACATCGTTTCTATTGCTTCCCCTAACTTCCTCCACAAGGAAATCGCCCTCGCCGCCATTGCTGCCGGCAAACCCTTCTGGATCGAAAAGCCCATGGGTGTAAGCGCTGAGCAGTCGCGCGAAATCGCTCAGGCCGCTGAGAAGGCTGGCCTGGTTAGCGCCGTCGGCTTCAACTACCGCCACACCCCCGCCATTGAGTACATGCGCACCCTGGTACGTGAAGGCAAGCTTGGCCGCCTGACCAACGTACGCGTGTGGTTCATTGCGGACTACAACTCTTCCCCGTTAAGCCCGCTAACCTGGCGCGCTAGCAAGGAAAAGGCTGGCGCCGGGGTCGTGCCCGACCTGATGAGCCACGGCGCAGACCTGGCCCAGTACATCGTGGGCCGCATCGCCTCCGTCAGTGCCATCACCGACACCTTCATCACCGAGCGTCCTATCCCCACCAAGATGGGTGTGGGCCACTCCGGTTTTGAGATCGGCGATGAGGTTGGCGAGGTTGAAAACGAAGACTACGTAGCCATGCTGGTACGTTTCGACAATGGCGTGGTGGGCACCTTGGAGTCCTCTCGCGTCAGCGTAGGACCGCGCGCTGAGTACGTGGTTGAGGTTTACGGCACCGAGGGCTCTGCCCGTTGGAACTTCGAGCGCCTTAACGAGCTGGAAGTATGCCTCGGCGTCGACGGCGGAGCCACCCACGGCTACACCCGCGCCATGGCCAACCCCGCTTGGGGTCAGTGGTCCCGCTTCCAGCCGGCCATCGGCACCTCCATGGGCTTTGACGACATGAAGGTAGTCGAAGCCGCCCAGTTCATCGAGTCTGTTCTAACTGGCAAGCAACTTGCCCCTTCAGCTGCCGACGCCTGGTGCGCCGCTGAAGTTGACGAGGCCACTGTTGCCTCCGCCGCTGATGGCCAGTGGCATGAAGTTGCTCGCGTCGAAGGTAACACCACCTTCGACAAGTGATACTGCGCCTGGCCCCTTTGGGTCCCTAGCCCAGAGGCCAGGCAACTCTGCGCCGGGCTGCCGGCAAACAACCAATTAAAAAGACTTGCCCCCACTGCTGGGGGTATACGCTCGTAGACGAGTGAAAAATAGGAAAGGAGCCACCCAATGTCAAAGGGTGACATCTCCCTGAAGACTATTAACAGGGAGCAGATGCAGAAGGCAGTTGACAAGACTCCGCCTTCTGGCAAGCACCGTGGCGTAGTTGCCATCGCGGCCGTAGCCACTTTAGGTTCACTGCTATTTGGTTACGACACCGGTGTAATCAGTGGCGCATTGCCCTACATGTACATGCCCGACGGCGCTTCCGGCCTGACACTGACCAGCCTCGAAGAGGGCGGTATCTCTGGTGTTCTACTAATCGGTGCAGCCGTGGGTGCACTCATTGGTGGTTTGTTGTCTGACAAGTACGGTCGTCGTCACAACATCACCCTGCTGGCCATCTTGTTCTTCTTCGGTGCCTGCGGTAACGCTTTCAGCCCGAACGTATGGATCATGTACATCTTCCGCTTCATCCTGGGCTTTGCTGTGGGTGGTGCGAGTGCAACCGTTCCTGTCTACCTAGCCGAAACCGCGCCTAAGCGTATTCGTGGCTCCATCGTGGCCCTCGACCAGCTGATGATCGTTACCGGTCAGCTGCTCGCCTTCACCATTAACGCCATCATCAACTCCATGAGTGGCGGCCCCAAGCTGACCATCACTGCTGACCCCTCTGGCACCCTGGACCCGAGCCTACTGGGCCACGACATCTCCTTCGACGTTCTGTCCAAGATGCAGACCTCCCAGGGCGGTAACCTAGAGCCCGCCGCCTACCACGCCTTCCTAGAGCAGCTGCAGGTCAGCGCCGGTAACGGTGACACCTGGCGCTACATGATCGTACTGTGCTCAGTCCCGGCTGTGGCCCTGTGGATCGGTATCCGCCTCATGCCTGAATCCTCCCGTTGGTACCTGGCTAAAGAACGTCTCTACGACGCCATCGGCGCCCTCAAGCGCGTGCGCAACGAGGAAAAGGACGGCCCTCTGGCCGACGAGCTCATGGAAATGGTCCAGGCTCACCAGCAGGAAGAAGAAGAGCACGCTCAGCGCAAGGGCTTTGGCTACGTCATGGCCACTCCGTGGCTGCGTAAGCTGATGTTCGTAGGTATCTTCCTGGCTATCACCAACCAGCTAACCGGTGTTAACACCGTTATGTACTACGCCCCCAAGGTTCTGCAGTACGCCGGTATGTCCACCTCCGCCTCCATTACCGCCCAGGTTGCTAACGGTGTCATGAGTGTTATCGGTTCTGCCCTGGGTATCTGGCTGATCTTGAAGTTCCGTCGTCGTCAGATCCTGATTGCTGACGTGATCGGGGTAGGTATCTCCTTGCTGGCTATCGCCGCCATCTTCGAGTTCACCATTGCTCCGCACATCGCCAACAAGACCACCCCGCCGAGCTGGGCTGCCTACCTGATCCTGGCCCTAATGGCCGTATTCATGCTGATCGTTCAGTCCTCCAACGGAACCATCGTGTGGACCATGATGGGTGAAATCTTCCCGTCTAACGTGCGCGGCGTCATGAACGGTACCGCCATCTTCTGCCTGTGGATCGTCAACGCCATCGTGGGCTGGACCTTCCCCTACATGATGGAGAACCTTGGTGGTGGCATCACCTACACCATCTACGGTGTCACCAACCTGGTCGTGGCCGTGATCCTGTTCAAGATCATGCCTGAGACCGCTGACAAGTCTCTGGAAGAGATTGAGGTCGAGATGAAGGCTCGCTTCTCCTGACCAAAACTTGTGGGGTGCTTGCCGTAAGACAAGCACCCCACTTTCCAGCGGTATCTAACTGCCGCTACAGTTCGACGTCGCCCCTAAGCGCCGCTACAGTTCGACGTCGCCCCTAAGCGCCGCTATAGTTTCGACGTCGCCCCTAACTAGCCGCGTTAACTGCGCTAAGTGACCACCAGGGCAGCACCGCCGCATCCCCCCAAAGGCACACAGACCCCAAGTAGTCAGGGGCGGCGTCGGACGCAAAACTGTTCACCGGATCGAACAAAATAAAATTAATTGTCCAGACATTGAAGTCTCAGAAACGTTTCGAATAGACTTCTTAGTGAGCGCTTGAGACCGGGATACGCCGCTCACCGAATGCTAAAACACAAAGGAGTTGCAATGGCAGCAAAGCTAGACCCCACTACCGCTATTACCGACCCGCACGGCATCACCTGGGGTATGCACCCCATCAGCTGGCGTAACGACGACATTCCCGAGGTCGGCGAATGGAACACCATCGACGTCATGTTCGACGACCTGGCCACCGTTGGCTTCCGTGGCACCGAGGTTGCTGGCTGGTACCCGCCCAAGGAAGAGGTCAAGGCTAAGGCTGACGCTGCTGGCCTGAAGATCGTGGCCCAGTGGTTCTCCTCCTTCATCGTCCGCGACGGCATCGACGCCGTTATCCCCGAGTTCCGCGCCACCTGCGAGTACCTGCAGTTCCTGGGCGCCACCCGCGTGGTGGTCTCCGAGCAGACCGGCTCCGTGCAGGGCATCCGCGACATCTGTATCTTCGAGAACAAGCCTGTTTTGACCGAGGAAGAGTGGCCCGTTCTGGCCGCCGGCCTGGACAAGCTTGGCGAGATCGCCCACGAGTACGGCCTGGACCTGGTCTACCACCACCACCTGGGCACCGTAGTGCAGACCAAGGAAGAGACCTTCAAGCTGCTGGAGCTGACCGACCCCACCAAGGTCTCCCTACTGTTCGACACCGGTCACGCTTTCGTGGGCGACGGCGACGTCCTGGGCCTGCTGCACGGCGCCATCGACCGCATCAAGCACGTACACTTCAAGGACGTACGCCCCGAGAAGATGGCCGAGTCCAAGGAAGCCAAGCGCTCCTTCCTCGACTCCTTCCTGGCTGGCATGTTCACCGTTCCTGGCGACGGCACCATCGACTTCACCGAGCCCTACAACTTCCTAGTTGAGCACGGCTACAAGGGCTGGATCCTGGTTGAGGCCGAGCAGGACCCCAAGGTTGCCGAGCCCCTGAAGTACGCCAAGATCGCTCGTAGCTACGTTGAGGAAAAGCTCATCAACGCCTGATGCCTAGCGCTTTACCCCAAAGCCTGTAAAGCCAGCAATTAAGCCAGTTTTACAGCTACGGACAGTTCCGGATCGCCTTAGCGGTCCGGGACTTTTTTATGCCCAAGCGCCTCTAGACCTGGCGCACCTTGCTAGGGGTGAGCACGTTTATATCCGCCCGCGCCCCTAAAGTACCCACCCACTCCCCCGCCCCGCTCTGACAAGCTTTCTTTCACGACGGCGCCCCTAAAGTCCCCATGCCGCCCACGCGCAGAGCAGCCGAGCCGACGACGTCGGCCTGAGTGGGGTTGGGCATATGGGCAGTCTACTTTAAGTAAATTCAACCAAGAATTGTTCTTACAATTACTGTAGACTGCAGGGGTGTTAGCTTCTTTAACGGTACTGAGCTGGGCGATGCTAATCGTTGCAGCGCTGCTAACCGGCCTAGCAAAGACCGCCATCCCCGGTTTAGCTTCAATTGCGGCAGCAATTTACGCCCTGGTGCTGCCCGCCAAGGAATCCACCGGCATGATGCTGGTTTTACTACTGGCCGGCGACCTGCTGGCCATCTGGGCTTACCGCCACGACGCCAACTTTAAACTGCTGCGCCGCCTAGTTGTTTCAGTGCTTACCGGGGTGGTGGCCGGGGCTATCTTTATGCGTTTTGTTACCCAAGCACAGATGCGTAAATCTATTGGCATTATTTTATTGCTTTTAGTGGTATTAACTATTTGGCAGCGTCGCCGTAAGCTAACCAATATTCCCGCAAATAAGCCTATGCGCGCCATTGCTGGGGCTTTAGCGGGGTTTACCACTATGGTGGCTAATGCTGGCGGCCCGGTTACCAGCATGTACTTTTTGGCTTGCAAATTCAGCGTAAAAACTTTCTTGGGAACTACCGCCTGGTTTTTCTTCCTAGTTAATCTTTCCAAGCTTCCCTTCACTATTTCCCTGGGCCTAATTCAGCCCCAACACCTGCAAATAGCGGCTTTTTTGGTGCCGATCGTGCTGTTTGGGGCGCTGGCGGGGCGCGCACTGGCTAAGCGGCTGACTTTGGCAGTGTTTGAGCCGCTGGTCATCATCACCACCATTATTTCTACCTTGCCGCTGCTGCTGACTTAATTTACAGCGACGACGACGCAGCCCGGGAGGCCATCAGCCCCCGCACCCAACCCGCACGGGCGCCGTCGGAAACCGACATAACTAACAAAAACCCACAAAATAAGAGATGTTTCACCCCTGCCTACAGCCAAGCTTGGCAAAGTTAAGCATGACAATGAGGCAGACTTAGAGCATGGGACGCCGAGGTCACCTCGGCCGCCCCGCGAACGATTTGATAGAAGATCCGAGGTTGTAGCGTGGCACACAGCATTTATATCAGCTCTCCCAGCGCTGGCTCGGGCAAGTCAATGGTGGCTTTGTCCCTAGCTTCAGCGCTAACCAAGGTGGTGGCCAAGGTTGGTATTTTCCGCCCCTTCGTATTTGACCGGGAAAATGACCTATTCACCCCGCTCCTACTTGAGCACTCAGGCTCACACCTAAGCGCTGAGCAGGTCATCGGTGTCACCTGGGACGAGTTCCGCGCCGACCCCGAAGCCGGCATGGCTACCATCATTGAGGCCTACCGTAACGTGGCCCGCGAGCACGACGTGGTCATCATTGACGGCTCTGACTACGACGGCGTCGCCGGCAACCCCGAACTGACCCTAAACGCCCAGGTAGCAGCCAACATTGGCGCCCCCACCCTGCTGGTAGTAAACGGCAACCAGGGCCCCTCCGAAGCACTAGCCAGCGCCCAGGTATCGATTAAGGAAATCGCAGCCGAACACGCCCGGGTGGTGGCCGTGGTAGCTAACCGCTGCAAGCCCAGCGAGCGCGAAGCTATCGAGTACCTGCTCAAGTCCAAGCTGGAAGGACTAACCGTCACCTCCATCCCGGAAGTGCCACTACTGGCCGCCCCCAGCGTCGGCGAAGTTATGCGCACTATTGACGGCCAGCTACTTTCCGGCGACCCTGCACTGCTAGAACGTGAAGCTGAAGACCTACTCATCTGCGCTATGGACGTCTCCCACGCTATGGAGCGTCTACGTGACGGCCAGCTGGTGGTTGTGCCCTCCGACCGCGTAGGTATCATCATCGCCCTGGCTGCTGCGCACGCCTCCACCGCCATGCCTTCCCTGGCTGGTTTGGTACTAAACGGCGGTTTCCCGCTGCCTACCGTGCCCGCCGAGCTAATCAAGGGTCTAAGCACCTCGCTGCCCATCATCACCACTAACTTGGACACCTTCAAGGTGGGTCTGGCTGCTGGTTCCATTAAGGCTCACATCGCTCAAGGTTCCAAGCACAAGATCGACGTCGCCATCACCACTTTCGAGCAGGAAGCTGACGTTAAGGGCATTATGGACGCCCTGGATGTGGCCCGCTCCGAGGTGGTTACCCCGCTGATGTTCCAAAGCGAACTGATCGAGCGCGCCCGCAACGACCGCCGCACCATTGTGCTGCCCGAGTCTGAAGACGACCGTGTGCTGCGCGCCGCCGACTCCGTGCTACGCCGCAACGTAGCCAACGTGGTGCTGCTGGGTGACGAAAACGCTGTACACGCCCGCGCCACTGAGCTGGGCCTAAACATTTCCGGTGCCCGCATCGTGTCTGTAAACGACGAGCAGCTGCTAGAAAAGTACGCCACCGAGTTTGCCCGCCTGCGCGCCAAGAAGGGTGTCACCCTGGAGCAGGCCCGCGAAAAGGTCCAGGACGTGTCCTACTTTGGCACCATGATGGTGCACATGGGCGACGCCGACGGTATGGTTTCGGGCGCGGTACACACCACCGCCCACACCATCGTGCCTTCCTTCCAGATCATCAAAACCAAGCCGGGCACTTCCATTGTTTCCTCAGTGTTCTTGATGCTGCTTGAAGACCGCGTACTGGTTTACGGTGACTGCGCCGTCAACCCTGAACCCACCGCTGAGCAGCTGGCTGACATTGCCATTTCCTCGGCTGAAACTGCCCGCCAGTTCGGGGTGGAGCCGCGTGTGGCCATGCTGTCCTTCTCCACCGGCACCTCCGGCAAGGGCGCGGATGTGGACAAGGTTCGCACCGCCACTGAGTTGGTCCGTCAAAAGGCCCCTGAACTGGCCGTTGAGGGCCCCATTCAGTACGACGCCGCCATTGACCCCTCCGTGGCCGCCACTAAGGCCCCCGGTAGCGCCGTCGCCGGGCGTGCCAACGTGTTCATCTTCCCGGACCTTTCCAGCGGTAACATCGGTTACAAGGCCGTGCAGCGTTCTTCTGGAGCGGTGGCGGTGGGCCCGATCCTGCAGGGCCTGAACAAGCCGGTAAACGACCTGTCTCGCGGTGCGCTGGTGGAAGACATCATTAACACCGTGGCCATCACTGCCGTACAGGCACAGGGCTAAAAGCAAGCACTAACAACGCAAGTAACGCAAGGGATTTTTATGGCACTGCACACTGTTTTGGTGATCAACTCCGGTTCTTCCTCCATCAAGTACCAGCTGGTAGACCCCGACTCTGGCCAGGCTCTTGCCTCGGGTCTGGTGGAGCGTATCGGTGAGGAAATGGGCGCGATCACCCACAAGCATGACGAAGCTAAGACTGTGATCGAAGCTCCCGTACCTGACCACCGCGCCGGCCTAGCCAAGGTGCTGGAGCTATTCGAAAGCGAAGGCCCCTCCCTGGCAGAAGCCAACATTGCCGCCGTCGGTCACCGCGTAGTGCAAGGTGGACGCTACTTTGACGGCCCCGCCCTGGTGAACGAGGCGGTAGAAAACCGGGTTGAGGCGCTAATCCCGCTAGGCCCGCTACACAACGGCCCGGCCCTAGCCGGTATCCGCGTGGCTCGCCAGCTGCTGCCCGATGTGCCGCACGTGGTTGTTTTCGACACCGCGTTCTTCCAGGGCCTGCCGGAAGCCTCCGCACGTTACGCCCTGAACCGCGAGGTTGCCGACAAGTACGAGATTCGCCGCTATGGCGCCCACGGCACCAGCCACCAGTACGTTTCCTCTACTGTCAGCCAGCTGCTGGGTCGTGACGACCTCAAGCAGATTGTGCTGCACCTGGGTAACGGCGCCAGTGCCTCCGCTGTTGTGAGCGGACGCGCAGTAGACACCTCCATGGGTCTAACCCCACTGGAGGGCCTGGTTATGGGTACCCGCACCGGTGACATCGACCCGGCTGCGGTATTCCACCTGGCCCGCGTGGCCGGGATGGACGCCCAGGAGCTGGACCACCTGTTCAACCGCGAGTCCGGCATGAAGGGCCTGTGCGGCGACAACGACATGCGTGAAGTGTGGAAGCGTATCGACGCCGGCGACACCCAGGCCCGCGAAGCCATGGACATCTACATTCACCGCCTACTCAAGTACGTGGGTTCTTACACCGCTGTCATGGGTGGCCTAGATGCCCTCACCTTCACCGCTGGTATTGGTGAGAACGACGCCGCCATTCGCGCCGAGCTGTGCGCTCGCCTGGGTTGGTTGGGGGTTGAGCTAGATGAGCAGGCCAACAACCAGCGCAGCCCCGAGCCGCGCGTGGTGTCCACCCCCGACTCGAAGGTGAAGGTGCTGGTAGTACCCACCAACGAGGAGCTGGCCATCGCCCGCCAGGCCATGACCCTGGTCTGAGGCATAAGCCGCGCTGGCAACAGCGCCGGCGCCTTGGCCACCACCAAATCAGGCACTGGGCGCTAGCCGCCTGGCAGCGTGCAAAGCCTAGCCACGCTGGCAACAGCGCCGGCGCCAGTGGCGCCGCGTTGTTGCCGCAAAGCTAACCGGGTTTAAAAGCAATGTGGGCCGGAATTTACATTCCGGCCCACATCTTTTTGTTTCACGTTAAACGTGCGGCCTGCCCCTAAAACTAGGGATCAGGCCGAGCTTAGGCCTGTTCGCCGGCCACCATAGGCTACACGTCGCCAGCCTAGGGTTCCGATTGCCGACCAGTTACCTTGGGCTTACCCCTAAAACAGGGTGTCGGGGTTAGGGTCAGCTGATTTAGCGCGTCCGCCGTGGCGGTTAGCAGACAAAATTTCTTGCTGCGCTGAGACAATTTTTTGCTGTGCGCTAGCAATTCTTTGTTGAATCTTGGCGATCTTTTGTTGCGCTGCCGTGATATTTTGTTGAATCGTCACAATGCTTTGGTGGGCGGCAACTATCTTTTGCTGTTCTGAGGCAATTTCTCGTTGCGTCTGCGCAATCTGTTGTTGCAAAGCAGCGATGCTCTGCTGTGCATTAGCAATTTTTTGTTGGCTAGACATCGTTTTCACCTCACCTGACGCACTAGCACTAGTCTTCGCATGCTCTTTTTTATTTGGCTGGCTAGCAGCTTTACTAGCAGACTTCGACCCCTGAGCTGAGCCGGGCGCCGTCGTCGTAGTCCCCTTAATTCCCCCGCGAGTCCACCCCGGGCCACTCTCCACCGAGCCGTGACGCTGGTAAGCCGTGGCGGCGGCGCGGGCCTTATCATCAGCGGCCTCATTGAGGGGGTGACCGCTGTGACCACGCACCCATTCAAAACTCACCTTACGGCCAGTAATGGCTTTATCGATAGCCTGCATTAAGTCAACATTAACCACTGGTTTTTTATCGGCTTTACGCCAACCATTAGCTTTCCAGCCCGCTATCCATTTAGTCACCGAATTAATCACGTACTGCGAATCAGCCAGCACATGCAATTCCTCATTGGTGGGTGCGGTAGCTTTCAACAGCTCCAACAGCGCCGTAAGTTCGCCCCGATTATTGCTGCTGCTAGGCCATCCCCCAGCCGCCCAGCAGTTTTCGTCCACGTACCAAGCCCAACCAGCCGGACCGGGATTACCCAGGGCCGAGCCATCTACCGCAACAACAGTCGTCATAGGCCAATATTAAAGACAAACAAAAACCCCCGCTGCGTAAAAACGCTGGCGGGGGCTTAAGTTTAGACGTATCAGGCGTCCAGGTCGGTCTCCAGTAGAGCCTTGAGGGCTTCCAGACCGGCCTCGGCACCCTCGGCCTCGCTGGTCAGGGTGACGACGTCACCGAAGGTGGCGCCTAGGGTCATGACACCGAGGATGGAGGAAGCGTCTACCGGGCTGCCGCCTTCCTTGGCAATGGTGACCGGGATGCCCTGTTCGCCAACGGCCTTGACGAAAGCAGCGGCAGGACGAGCGTGTAGGCCGACCTTGGAGGCGATGGTGGCGGTTACCTGTGCCATAAACATTCTCCTTAACTGAAGTTATTGCCAGCGTTGGCTGGTAGCTATGAGAACGCGCTGCAGGTCGCCGCGCGTGCTGGGTATTACTTTACCGTGTTCTAGGTCAAAATTTCACCTGAGTTAAGTGGGTAAATAAATTTTTTGGCAAACATACTGGTTTGATTGTCTGTACAGCGTCTGTAAGGACTTAGCGTAGGCTTTCAGTCCCAGCAGCAGACGGCTTTCAGTCCCAGCTGGCTTTTACGACGTCGTCGCCCCCGCCACCGGCGTTACCGCCGCCTCTGCCCCGGCCGCCGCCTCTGCCCCCGGCGCTCCCCTATCCCCGCCAAAATGACGTAAAAATGGCACCTTAGCGAGGGGTATAGACATGCCAAACTTAAAGTAACACCCGGCCCGGATTGTCATGCCGGCAGCATTGCCTGTCATTGCATCGGCACCTGCGGCCTAGCCAATCCGGCAGCCCAGGCACCCGACACCCGGCGCTATAGGTACCCCGGCAGCCGTCAGCCACCAAAGCACAACTTATCCACCAAATCGCATCCACCAGGAGAAAACATGAGCACACCATGGTTTAACGGCCCCTTATTGGGCTTCGATACGGAAACTACCGGGGTTGACCCTCGCCATGACCGGCTGGTGACGGCCGCTTTGGTGTTCCGCCCTGCCAGTAGCGACGCCCCCACTCGCACCCAAGACACCGTAAGCACCTGGCTGGCCAATCCCGGCGTCGAGATTCCCGCCGGCGCCACGGCCGTGCACGGAATTACCAACGAGGTGGCTAAAACTCACGGCGCCCCCATTGAGGAGGTTTTGGAGCAGCTCGCCACCCATATTGTTGAGGCGCTGCAGGCGTCGATTCCGCTAGTCATTTTTAACGCCAGCTATGACCTAACCCTGATGGAATCTGAGCTTAAGCGCCACGGCCTAGCCACACTAACCGAGCGTTTGGGCGGTGAGCCAACGCCGGTGCTAGATCCGCTGGTACTGGATCGAGAGCTAGAGCGCTGGCGTAAGGGCAAGCGCAAGTTGGAGAACCTGATTGAGGTTTACGGCGTCGAAAACGATGAGCGGCTGCACACCGCTGAGGTAGATGTGCAGGCCACGCTGGATGTCTTGCAGACAATGGCACTCAAACACAAGCAGTTGGCGCAGCTAAACCTGGCTGAGGCTAATGCTTGGCAGGCTCGTTCGCACGCCAAGTGGGCGCGCTCCTTCAACCAGTGGCTCAGTAAGACGCGCCCGGACGCCGTGCCCGCCAGCGAATCTTGGCCGCTTGAGCTGGGCTGAGCGAGGCTTGGCCGTTTTGAGCTTGACCGAGAGAGCCTTGGCCGCTTGAGCTGGGCTGAGCAGCCCTGGCCATTTGACCTGCTCGGTAGCGCGTGCATGGTTTTTTGTAGATACAGACGCGAATTTACGAGGTGCTGTTCGGGGATTTTGATTTAGCCATGTAGGGCTCGGGTGAGCCTAAAATTTTACGTATCACCAAACACACTAACCCACGCATTACTAAACGCTCTAAACAGCAACCCAATAATGCGGGGCATTATGTAGCATGTTTTGTAGCATCCCTCATTACTTCCTTAACCAATCAAGCAATGTTGATCATGAGGGAATGCAGCGGAGGCTCTATCTAGGCGCCACGCAGATGGCGCTAGTTTCAGTATTGCCAGAGCGTGCCACACTCAGCGGCACTAACTCCAACACTACTGACTCAACCAAGCTGGGCGGCGTCGACAAAGCAAACAGCACTGCTACCACCTCAAGCAGCCCCATCCTGAGGCTCAACCTGACATCTACCAACACATGAGGAAGCAATTTTTCTCAGTTTTATTAGTGGTTTGAGACACATTAGTGCAGGTTTTTTGATTTGCCTGCGAGATCCGGATTGCAGATTTAAAATATTGGACATTACTAAACACGGCGTATAGCACCCCAACAGCATGGAGTGTTATGTACCATGCTTTGTAATACTTCCCCAACACTCCCTTAAAGCTTCATCAGTGTAGATAAACCATGGGGGAACACAATGGGGGCCTCAACAACTAAACGCAACTTTCAGGCCGCACTAGCCTTAACACTACTGGCCTGCTCGGGGTTGAGTGGGTGCAGTGTGGGCCAAGAGCAAGGCGCTGCAAATGCTGGCAACAGCAAGGCCGCCGTCGCCACTGCACACACCAAGACACCAAACGCCACAGCCAAGGCTACTGGTACGTCTACTGCAACCGGCACCCCCTCAACTACCGCCAGCCCAACCGCGACCTTGTCGCCAGAGCTTGAGGCCGCCAGGAAACAAGCCCGCGACACTCAACCACCACCCAAACCAGAACTAATCACCGTCAACAGCGACGACGGCGCCATAGCCACAGCCAAATACTGGGTGCAGCTGAACTACTACATTTATGTATCCGGTAGAACCAACGAATATAAAGAACTATGCCCTGGAAATACTTACATAGCTACTAAACCTGTAGAAAAAGCGCAAGAAATTCACAACAAAGGTAGTTGGAGTAGTCCTGTCACAATAACATTCACCAATGCTTTTCGTCGTTCTGATTACAAAGATGCGATATTGGTGCAAGTTAACTTCGACCGTGAAGCTTTCACACAGTATAGCGAGGATGGAAATAGTGAATATATAGACAAGCAGTCACGATGGTCGATTGTCAGGCTTGAATACAACGGTTCACAGTGGACAGTGATAGAGGCTAGTAATCATGAAAAATAACCAATTAGTTTGCCTATTAGTTCCAACACTTGCGCTAGCACTTCCTGCGGATATACAAGGGTGGGCAGATGGCGATAATGGAAATGGAATAGTCGTTGGTGTTGGTGAGACTACGACTAGTCCTGGTGGGTTTTCGGCGGTGGCTGAGCCGGCTGGGCCGGTAGATCCTGAAGCAGCTAAACGAGCCGCTGAAGAATACGCCCAAAAATGCATAGTGCCAAAAATACTAGCAATCGCATCAATGGGCTTGATCCCAGGACCTCCCCAAGAATGCACTGCCCAAGTCAACACTGGTGCACCCCTGGCTGCTGGCCCTACCACGGTCAGTAATGAACAAGTCGCCCGCCTCAACCCACACGGCTCCGGGATTAATCGTTACCCCAGCGGTGAGGTTTTCGTTATTTTCAAGCAACCCATGATGGTGTGGACCAGCTCAGATAAACAAACCTTCAACATCACTTTGTTGGGCACATCCATTGAGGTTGAGGCTACACCTGTGTCTTTTAACTGGGACTGGGGAGACGGACAAACCCTCGACACCACTGATCCGGGCACACCCTACCCTAACTACAGCGTCAGCCACCCCTACGAAGTAACCGGCAACGGATACGTAATCAAACTACGTACCTCCTGGAGCGCTAGGTGGCGTATAGCAGGCCAAACCCAATGGCACCAAGTCAACGGAACAGTCACCACCACCGAAACCTCGTCACCATTCAACCTCTACTTCGCCGACTCCTACGGCACCACGCCATAAGGGACTCTTAGTTTCCGGTTCATAAGTTCCGGTCATAAGAAATTCTCACGCCACCACGCCGCAGGAAAAGTGATTTTCGAGGCGAGCCAACCACTGGTTTAGTTTCAACACATCACCACCCCATAGAGGAAGTGAAGGTTCAAGTGCGCTGAAATAGGTCTAGACATAGCAGCTACGCAATGTCCATAACCGGGCAAGGCTTAAAGCTCGGCCAGGTTTGAAGCTATACCAGTCCTAAAGCTAGACAAGCCCTGAAGCTAGACCAGCACTGAAGCTAAGCCAAGCCCGGGATCAGGTCATCCGCCAGGCAGGGTCACGTCCTACCTAAGCATCTGCATAAGTTTGTATAGGTCTTTGACCTAGCTCGGAGTTTGGCCCTCACAAATACTGACAAATCGTCCGTTCCCTATAAAACCCCATGGAATTTTTATAGGGAACGGACGATTTTGCCTGTGCTTGTCTGTAATTGCTGGAGTTACTGGCGGCCGGAGTAGTTGGGGGCCTCAACTACCATCTGCACGTCGTGCGGGTGGCTTTCCTTCAGACCAGCAGAGGTGATGCGCACAAACTGGCCGTTAGCCTTAACCTCATCAATAGTGCGGGCACCCAGGTAGAACATGGACTGGTGCAGACCACCGATCAGCTGGTAAACCACAGAGGCTAGTGAACCAGAGAAGGGCACCTGACCCTCAATGCCTTCAGGAACAATCTTGTCGTCACCGCTGACATCAGCCTGGAAATAGCGGTCCTTAGAGTAGGACTTGCGGCCACGCGAGCTCATGGCACCCAGTGAGCCCATGCCACGGTAGCGCTTCCACTGCTTACCGTTAACGAACACCAGGTCACCAGGAGACTCGGTGCAGCCAGCCAGCAGGGAGCCAACCATTACAGTGTCAGCACCAGCCACAATGGCCTTAGCAATGTCGCCAGAATACTGCAGACCGCCGTCGGCAATTAGCGGCACACCAGCAGCCTTACAGGCCTTAGCAGCCTCATATACGGCGGTTACCTGCGGTACACCCACGCCGGCCACCACACGGGTGGTACAGATGGAGCCCGGGCCCACACCCACCTTAACCGCGTCCGCGCCAGCGTCAATAAGGGCCTGAGCACCCTCAGCGGTAGCCACGTTACCGCCGATAACGTCGATGCCGTGGAACTGCGGGTCGTTCTTGAGGCGAGTGATCATGTCGCAAGCCAGCTTGGCGCCACCGTTAGCGGTGTCAACCACCAGCACATCCACACCGGCGTCAGCCAGCGCCACGGCGCGCTCCCAAGTGTCACCCCAGTAGCCCAGGGCGGCACCCACCATCAGACGCCCGGAAGCATCCTTGGTGGCGTGGGGGTACTGTTCAGTCTTAACGAAGTCCTTGACGGTGATCAGACCAGTTAGACGGTCATCGTCGTCAACAATCGGCAGCTTTTCAATACGGTTGTCAGCCAGCAGGGTCTTGGCTTCTTCGCGAGAGATACCTACATAACCGGTGATTAGCTTTTCACGCGGGGTCATACAGTCAGAAACGCTTAGTTCTTCCCAGCGCTCGGCGGGGACAAAACGCAGGTCACGGTTGGTGATAATACCTAGCAGGCGCCCCTGAGCACCCACAACGGGCAAACCCGAAACCTTGTACTGACCGCATAGCTTGTCTAGTTCGGCGATGGTGGCATCCGGGCCAACAGTTACCGGATCCGAAACCATACCTGATTCACTACGCTTTACGCGTCGCACCTGCTGGGCCTGATCCTCAATGGATAGGTTGCGGTGCAAAATACCAATACCGCCCTGACGAGCCATAGCAATGGCCATATCGGCTTCAGTTACGGTGTCCATAGCCGCTGAAATTAGCGGAATGTGTAGGGAAATGTTACGTGTCAACCGAGCGGTAGTGTCCACTTCGGAGGGGACGACGTCGGTCAGCCTAGGCAGTAGGAGGACGTCGTCATAGGTTAGACCAGTGGGGGCAAAGATGTCGCTATTGGTGATGGACTCGTTCACCTTTCTAAGGTTATGCCTTTGAGGTTAAGGTTCCAAGGTCTCACAAAGGTGGCTTTTTCCACCTTATAAAGCTGCGGCTTCTATCCCCCGGTTTAGCGAGCACCTCACCCCCGGTTTAGCGAGCACCTCACCAGCGCTTTTAGCTGCCAGCTCAGGCCTTAGCACTCGCTCTAACATTTGCCGTCTGACGTACACAAATAGCTTCCGCGCAAACAAAACGACCCGCCCCTACCGGGACGGGCCGCACAAGCTGGGAAGGTTACTTGGTAACCACAGCTAGGATGTCGCGAGCGGAGAGGATTAGGTACTCTTCGCCGTCGTACTTGACCTCGGTGCCGCCGTACTTGGAGTAAATGACCAGGTCACCCTCAGCGACGTCCACCGGAACGCGCTTGCCATTGTCGTCAATGCGGCCGGGGCCTACTGCCACAACCTTGCCCTCCTGGGGCTTTTCCTTGGCGGTGTCGGGCAGGACTAGACCGAAAGAGGTGGTCTGCTCGGCCTCGACGGTCTGGATGACCACGCGGTCTTCGAGCGGCTTGATGGAGACGGACATAACGACTCCTCCTTTACGCATAGTATGCCCCGCAGCTGCCATACCTCTGCCGTCGCGGGGGTCAGCGGCACAGCACGCCGGAGGGCATGTGGAACATGCCTTAACGATGAATAACTTACGACGCCGTTAGCACTCAGTCAACGCGAGTGCCAAAATCTCCCTAAACTTTCGCCCACGGTGGAGTTTGCGCGAGTTTGTGGCTTGATATTTGCGGCCCGGCAATTGCAGGCACGGAAGCTGCTATCCGAGGCGGGCTGGGGGCAACCGAGGCAGACAGGGGTAGCTTGCGCCAGACAAAGGGCTTATTTATGGCATTATCTAGGCATGGACGCTACCACCTTCGCACCGCTGTTGACCCCTGAAGGCTGGCAGCTCCTAGCCAACCTTCCCGATTACCAGCCTGATCAGGCATTGAAAGTGGCCGTGGCACTGCGCAAGCAGGGCTACTCTCCCGAGCTGATTGCGGCCGCCCTAACTCAGCAGCGTTTGCGAGACAAGGCCCAGGCCAAGTTTGGTCCCTACGCCCAGCGCATGCTGTTTACTCCCGACGGCGTGGAGCAGGCTAGTCGTTTGCAGGTGGCCGCGCTACACGCACAGCGCTTCGTTAAGGCCGGTGCTAGGCATGTGGCCGACATGGGTTGCGGAATTGGCTCTGACACCCTGGCCCTGGCTGAGCTGGGTTTGCAGGTCAGCGCCGTCGAGCTGGATGAGGCTACCGCCGCCCTGGCCACAGTAAACCTAATGCCCTATGAGCAGGTGCAGGTAATTAACGCTGACGCCACCAGCTTGGATTTAGCCCAGCTGGGGGTGGATGCAATTTTTGCTGACCCAGCTCGGCGCGCTAACGGGCGGCGCATTAGTGACCCTGAGGCTTGGTCGCCGGCGCTGAGCACGGTGCTTTCTTGGCGCCAGCAAGTACCTAACTTGGGCGTTAAGGTGGCTCCCGGTATTGATTATGCGGCTTTGCCTAGTGATGCTCACGTGCAGTGGATTAGTGATCACGGCACGGTTATTGAGGCCGGTATTTGGTGTGGTGATTTAGCACTGGAAGGTAGCGGCCGTAGCGCTTTAGTTATTGACGACGACGGCGTCCACCGCCTGCTAGATAAGGAAAATAGCCCTTCCATTGCCCCAGCCCAGCTTGGAGCTGCACCTGAATTGGGTGAGTATCTATTTGAGCCTGATGGGGCGGTGATTCGCGCAGGTTTAGTAGCTAAAGTTGCCGAACAATTAACAGCTGCCCCAATAGCCCCACAATTAGCTTATTTAACAGGTAATTGTGTATTGCCTAACGATTTAATTCCATTTGTAAGGGCCTGGAAGATTGTGCAGACTTTACCCACTAAACCCTCGGCATTGAAGGCCTGGGCCAAGCGCGCTGACATCGGCGCACTAGAGATCCACAAGCGCGGGATCGACGTTGAACCTGAGGCTTTACGCAAGCGCTTGCACCTGCAAGGCACTAAACAAGCGACAATAGTATTAACTCGCCAAGGCAATAAGGGACGTGGCAAAGCTATCGCTTTATTGGTTGAGCCAACAAACTGACTTAAATGTCTGAGCTTATATTCATAATTGACTGCGTAATCAAATTGAGTCACCACTTCCAGGTTACTCTCAGTTAAATCCCAGGTTGCTTAGTTAAGGTCTTTACCTAGCGGTCAGCATGCGCACACCCAATATAAATAGTTGAACATCTCAAGACACACGCAAGTTGTGTAACTCTCAGTTCAAGGTTTTAAACCGTGAATAATTGAGTTAAATATACGATTTTGTGTTGATTACGGTGATTTTGGTTATTTATATTCCTTATGCAGTTGACTCTCCCCCTTAGAGATAGTTAGCCTCAAAACTATCCCCAACTCGAATCTGTCGAAGGTAAACATCATGAGCGATATTTCTCGCCGCGCAACCCTTAAGGGGGCAGCTTGGAGCGCCCCCGTGCTCGTTATTGGCGCGCAGGCTAGTGCCGCCACCACCTCCCGCGTAATTGAGCCCAAGCTATGGTGGAACAACACCTACGCCTCCACTCAGTGCCACCAGTACGCTGACAACCCGCGCAGCTACTCCTTCCTGATTGGTAACAGCTTGCAGTACGGTAACCGCGCTGCAGGCAACAAGAACGACTACGGTTTCCGTATTGCCAACGTGAAGTGGCAAAACCCCAACGGCAAGATCTACCCCACCGAGACCACCGCTCTCGCCGGTAACGCCGCTGACAACCCCGGCCCGCGTCGTCAGACCAGTGGCATGGGTAAGCCTGCCTACATTACCGAGGTAGCCAGCATCGACTGGATCCACAAGAACTACATCGTAAACTTCAACACCATTGAGCGTTCTGGCCTGGCTGGTCCGCGCACCTACTACCGTGACCAGGCTTGGTATGACTGGGCCGGTAACGGTAACCAGAAGGCTGTCGTTACCCAGCGCATCAGCGAAACCAACGGTTGGCCGCTACCCACCGCAGTGGACGTTAGCTCTCTGCCTGCTGATGTTGTGGCTGACGCCTACGCCAAGATCCGCTCCATGGGCTTTGAGCACCCCGAGAACTTCGTGCCTTACCGCAGCGTTTACCGCGGTAACTTCTACTTCAACGCTAAGGGCACCATCGGCGGTACTCAGCCGGAAGACAATGTAGCTGTAGCCCAGTACATCGACTCTCACTCTGAGACCCGTACTATCAAGAACGGTATTTCCACCATTACCGGCATCCCGCGTGTGTGGACCTACTACTTCACCCAGAATGACCCGTCCCTGCCGGCTGGCAAGAGCTACTACTGGACCAGCGCCATGTGGCCCTTCGGTGCCAACGGCTGGCAGGAAAGCTACCCGATTCCGGACGACTGGAAGTAATCTGCTCGAAGTATCTAGGCAGCTACTAGCGTCTATTTGAAATAGCAGCTGCTAAACACAGTGTGGTCCCTGCGCGCAGCGCAGGGACCACACTAGTTTTTGTAGACAATTGTTAAACAGGAAACAAAGGCCTCGCATACACAGGAAAACAAAAGCTACGCATACAAACGTGGGGGGCGCGACCTTTTGGCCGCGCCCCCCACACTAGTTTTAGCGTTTACTCCAGTTCAAAAGCACCGGTGTAAAGCTGGTAGTAGACCCCGCGTTTAGCCAGCAATTCATCGTGACTACCGCGTTCAATAATGCGCCCGTGGTCTAGCACCATAATCGCATCAGAGTTACGCACAGTGGATAGGCGGTGCGCAATTACGAATACGGTGCGGCCTTTCATCAGGTTATCCATACCGGCCTGCACTAAAGCTTCAGTGCGGGTGTCAATGGAGCTGGTGGCCTCATCCAAGATCATGGCGGGCGGATCAGCCACTGCCGCGCGGGCAATAGAGATCAGCTGCGCCTGGCCTTGAGACAGGTTAGCGGCGTTACCGGTCAGCATGGTGTCGTAGCCCTGGGGTAAACGCCGGATAAAGGAGTCTGCGTTAGCCAGCTTAGCTGCCGCAATACATTCCTCATCGGTGGCGTCTAAGCGCCCATAGCGGATGTTGTCCATCACCGTGCCGGTAAACAGCTTCACGTCCTGCAATACCACGCCTAGTGAACGGCGCAGGTCAGACTTGTGAATTTTGTTGATATTGATGCCGTCATAGCGGATCTTGCCGTCATCAATGTCGTAGAAACGGTTGATTAGGTTGGTGATAGTGGTTTTACCGGCGCCGGTAGCCCCCACAAAAGCAATCTTTTGCCCCGGCTTAGCCCACAGGGAGATGTCGTGGAGGATTTCTTTCTTACCGTCATAAGAGAAATCCACGTGCTCCATCACAATTTCGCCGCGCAGTGGCGTGTAGGTAACCGTGCCTTCAGTCTGGTGGGGGTGACGCCAAGCCCAGTGCCCGGTGCGCTCCTGGGTGGGGGTTACCTCACCGTTAGCATCCACCTTGGCCCGCACTAGGCCCACATAGCCTTCGTCAGCTTCAGGTTCCTGCTCGATTAGCGCAAACACGCGCCCGGCCCCGGCCATACCCAAGGCAATCATGGGTACCTGCATGGACATCTGCCCAATGGTTTGCGACAGGTTACGCACCATACCCAGGAAGGAAACCACCACGCCCACGCTGACCACGTTAATCCCGGTCAGGGTCAGGTTAGGTAGTTCCTCCAAGATTAGGATGCCGCCAATAATGGCAATAACCACGTACATAATGTTGCCGATATTGCCCAGGGCCGGCATTAGTACGTTACCGAAACGGTTAGCTTTCTGGGAGTTTTCAAACAGTTCGCGGTTGTACTTTAGGAATTCTTCCTTAGCGGCCTGCTCGTGGTTGAAGACCTGGACTACCTTCTGGCCGTCCATCATTTCTTCAATGAAGCCTTCTTCATCGGCCAGTGAGCGCTGCTGTTTAACCATGAACTTAGCGGATTTACCACCCAGATCACGGGTTATAAACATCATCAGGCCAGCAATTAAGAACACCACTAGGGCCAGCCACACTGAGTAGTACAGCATGGTTAGCACCAGTACCACCAGGGTTAGCCCGCACTGCAGCAGGGTTGGTAGTGACTGGCCAATGAGCTGACGGATTGCGTCAGTGTCGTTGGTGTAGGTAGACATGACGGCGCCGTGCGGGTGGGTGTCAAAAAACCGCAGTGGCAGGGTCTCCATACGCGCAAACATGTCGTCACGCATGTGTTTTAAGGTGCCCTGGGTGACGATAGCCATCATGCGGGTGGAGATGTAAGCAGCCAGCACACCGGCCGCAAAAATGGCTCCCATCAGGCCCACTAGCTGCACCAGTTTATCTTGCACTGGCGCCATAGAGCCGGCCGCTAGCCCCGGGGTAACCACGTTATCGATGATTTGCTGCATGAAGATCGCACCCACTGCGCTGGCGATAGCCGCCACCACAATGCAGAGCGCTGAAACTATCAGGCGCAGCCAGTAATACTTAAATACGTAGCGCAGCAGCCGCCCGAAGGGGTGGTCGATTGACTCCAGTTTCGGCTCGCCAGCTTCTTTATCAGCTGCCTTGTCCTCGGGTTCTCCCGACGCCTTATTCTCTGCCTGGTCATCTGCCTTATCCCCCGCCTTAGCTTCACGCTCTGGCTGGTTGGCAATGGCCTGGGCTCGAGGTGATTGGCCCTGCTCAGCCAGTTCCTGTTCCATCTGCTTGGCGTCAGGTTCTAGTTCCTGCTGGTCACTCATATCAGGCCACCTCGCTTACACTGGCAGAGTTCTGGGAGTCATAGATTTCACGGTATTCGCCGCCCAAAGCCATCAGCTCCTCGTGCGTGCCGCATTCTTTAATGCGCCCATCATCTAGCACCACGATCTGGTCAGCGTGCTCAACTGAGGACAGACGCTGAGCAATGATAATCGTGGTGGTATCAGGGATTTCGCTTTCAAAAGCGCGCCTGATTAGGGCGTCGGTTTTGGTGTCGACGGCGGAGGTGGAGTCATCCAAAATCAAAATCTTGGGTTTCTTCAGTAACGCCCGCGCAATACACAGACGCTGCTTTTGACCACCAGAAACGTTGGTGCCCCCGCGTTCAATCTTGTAGTCGTAGCCTCCCGGTAGCTGGCGCACGAACTCGTCGGCTTGGGCCAGTTTGGCGGCGTGGATCACCTGCTCATCGGTGGCTTGCGGGTTACCCCAGCGTAGGTTTTCGGCAATGGTCCCAGAGAACAGCACGTTTTTTTGCAGCACGACGGCGACGGCGTCGCGTAGCGTCTCTAGGTCATAGTCGCGTACGTCCACGCCCCCTACCTGCACTACGCCATCGTTGACGTCGTATAGACGCGAGATCAGCTGGATCAGGGAGGTCTTAGACGAACCTGTTCCACCCACGATTCCCAGGGTGGAGCCGGAAGGAATGGTCAGGTTGATGTCGCTGAGGGCGTTAGCTTCGGCGTCGTCGCTGTAACGGAAGGAGACGTGTTCAAAGCTGATGCTACCGTCAGTAACTTCCTTAACCCCACGCTTAGGCGAGGTCAGGGTGGGTTTGTGCTTGAGCACCTCAGCGATACGGTGAGCAGACTCGGCAGCCATGGTGGTCATCACGAAGATGAAAGCCAGCATCATCATTTGGCTCAGAATCTGAATACCGTAGGTGATCAGTGCGGTTAAACCACCCTTAGTTAGGCTGGTAGCGCCGGAGCTGACAATCATGGAGGCACCCAGGTAATCCACCAGCATGATGGCGGCGAAGATGAAGAAAATCATCACCGGGCCGTTAAGAGCCAATACGATTTCAGCGTGGGTGAAGTCTTTACGCACATCCTGCGAGGCGCGGTTGAACTTCTTGGTTTCGTGCTCCTCAGTGACAAAAGACTTAACCACGCGGATAGCCGCAATGTTTTCCTGCACTGAGTTGTTTAGCGCGTCGTACTTTTTGAAGATGCGCCTAAACAGCGGGAATACATAACGCACAATCCCGAACAGGATAGCCGCTAAGAAGGGCACCATGATCAGGAAAATCAGCGCCATATCCGAGTTAATACGCCAGGCCATAACCACCGAGAAAATAATCATCAGCGGCACGCGCACGGCGATACGGATCAGCATTCCGAAGGCGTTTTGGACGTTAGTTACGTCCGTGGTCATACGGGTGACCAGGGAGGAAGTGGAGAACTTGTCGATATCGGCGAAGGAAAATTCCTGCACCTTAAAGAACATGTCCTGACGCAGGTTTCGCGACAGACCGGTGGCGGCTGTGGCCGCAAAACGCGCTGAGAGAATACCGCAAGCCAGGGAGGCTGTTGCCAAGGCCACCAAAATCAGGCCCAGGTGTACTACCGGGCCTAGGCTATGGCCGTCCAGCTTATCCACCAAACTGACCATGATCAGCGGAATTAAACATTCAAAAATGACTTCGCCGATAATAAATAGCGGCGTGAGGATCGATGCGCCCCAATATCGGCGTAAACTACGCAGCAGCGTGAATATTGTGCTCATTAAATTCCTTGCTAGAAAGTAACAAACACATGCTACGCGCCACACCGGTGGCCTCTCTAGCGACTAGGCCACCGGCTTATAGTGAAATTAGTTTAGTTTTGTACTATCGGGCCAGCCTGCAAACAAAAGGGCGGCTGCAACCCGTTTAAGGTTTCAACCGCCCGGTCAGCGCAGCAATTAGGCCAGCGTGGACACTAAGCCAACGCAGTCACTAGGGCATAACGGTTTGTGACAGGCTCATGCCCGAGTCGGGGGCAAAGTCCAATGACGACGGCGCCACCCCGGCCCGCACTAGGGCGCTCCCCATGGCGGCAATCTGAGCCCCATTGTCAGTGCAGTAACGTAGCGGGGGCAGGCGCAGGGTAATACCGGCAGCCGCGCAGCGCTCAGCGGCTAGGGCGCGTAGATGCGAGTTAGCGGAAAAACCGCCGCCCACCACCAGGGTGTCGCAATCAGTGTCCAGGCAGGCCTGCACCGCTTTGGCGGTCAGTGAGTCATTAACCGCCTCAGAGAAAGAAGCACAAATATCGGCGGACGGAATGGGCTGGTCTTGGGCGCGCAGGCTCTCCACATAGCGGGCCACCGCAGTCTTTAGGCCAGAGAAGGAGAAGTCATAGCGGTGACGTTCCTTGTCTTTGGCTGCCGATAGACCACGCGGGAAGCGGATCTTAGTTGGGTCACCGGTTTGGCTGAGCCTATCCACATGCGGACCACCCGGGTAAGGCAGCCCCAATAGGCGCCCCACCTTATCGAAGGCCTCCCCGGCGGCGTCGTCGAGAGTGCCACCCAGCTCACGCACGTCGGTAGCAATATTGTTAATAGCCAGAATGTTTGAGTGACCGCCGGAGACGATCAAACCCACAAAACGTTGCGGGAAGGGGCCGTCAACTAGCTCGTCCACAGCCAGGTGACCAATTACGTGGTTAACCCCGTAAATGGGTTTATCTAGCGCCACCGCTAGAGCCTTGGCCGCGCTAATACCCACAGTTAGCGAGCCAATCAGGCCCGGACCTGCGCTAACGGCAATAGCGTCGACATCGTGTAGATCAACACCGGCCTTGTCCAGGGCGGCGTTAAGGGTAGGAACAAAAGACTCTAAATGCGCGCGCGAGGCAATTTCGGGGATGATGCCCCCATAACGCGCATACTTATCCATGGAAGTGGCGGTTACATCCCCCAGCAACTCACGGCCTCGTACCAGGGCTACACCGGTCTCATCGCAGGTGGATTCCACACCTAGAACCAAAGGATCGCTCACCCTTCTAGTCTAGTCCCCTGGCGCTAATACCAAAAACGGTTCCCGGCCTACTTGCGTAGTACCGGGAACCGGTGGCCGTCTCAAATGAGACGAATGGTGGCGTTAAGCCAAACTCAGTGGACGCGTACGCCCTTGAAACGGGCCTTACCCATGTCGCGGTTGAGCTGGCTGATCACGTCGATCGGCACGCTCTTGGGGCATACAGCGGCGCATTCACCAATGTTGGTGCAGCCACCGAAGCCCTCCTCATCATGCTGGTTGAGCATGTTGATCACGCGGATGTAGCGCTCAGGCTGGCCCTGAGGCAGTAGACCCAGGTGAGTGATCTTAGCTGCGGTGAACAGCATGGCCGAGGCGTTGGGGCAAGCAGCCACGCAAGCACCACAACCGATGCAGGCGGCAGCCTCGAAGGCACGGTCGGCCTTGGGCTTTTCGACGGGCACGGAGTGTGCCTCCGGGGCCGCACCGGTGTTGACCGAGATGTAGCCACCGGCCTGGACGATACGGTCCAGGGCGGAACGGTCCACAATCAGGTCCTTGAGTACCGGGAAACCGGTTGCGCGCCAAGGCTCGATGGTGATGGTGTCACCGTCAGAGAACGAGGGGTCCTCAGCGATGTGACGCATGTGTAGCTGGCAGGTGGTCGAACGGATCGGGCCGTGAGCCATACCGTTGATTACCAGGCCACACTGGCCACAAATACCTTCACGGCAGTCAGAGTCGAAGGCTACCGGCTCCTTGCCCTCCTTGAATAGACGCTCGTTAAGCACGTCTAGCATTTCAAGGAAGCTCATGTGCTCCTCGATGCCGCTTAGCGAGTACTCTTCAAAGTGACCGGCGGTGTCCTTGTTCTTTTGACGCCAGATCTTCAGCTTGATGTTCACTTGTAGCTCCGCTGCTTCAGTTCAATGTCGTTGTAAACAAGGGGTTCCTTGTGCAGGATCGGGGGCTGGTTTTCACCAGTCCATTCCCAGGCGCCCACGTAGAGGAACTCGTCGTCATGACGCAGGGCCTCACCCTCGGGGGTCTGAGATTCTGCACGGAAGTGGCCACCACAGGATTCGCGCCGGTGCAGAGCGTCAATACACATCAGCTCAGCTAGCTCGAAGAAGTCCAGTAGGCGTCCAGCCTTCTCTAGGGACTGGTTGAGTTCCATCTTTTCACCCGTGATGCGGGCGTCCTTCCAGAACTCTTCCTTCAGCGCGCGAATCTGCTTTACAGCCTTCTTCAGGCCGTCTTCGCGACGCTCCATACCGCAGTACTCCCACATAATGCGGCCCAGGGCCATGTGGAAGTCATCCACCGAGCGGCTACCGTCCAAAGCCATCAGACGGTCAACTCGGTCCTCAACGTCCTTGCGTGCCTGAGCAATCTCAGGAGCGTTGGGGTCTACCTTGCCTTCACGCAGCATGTCAGCCAGGTAGTTGTTGATGGTGTCAGGCAGAACGAAGTAACCATCAGCCAGACCCTGCATCAGGGCGGAGGCACCCAGGCGGTTAGCGCCGTGGTCGGAGAAGTTAGCTTCACCAGCCACGAACAGGCCCGGGATGGAGGACTCTAGGTCGTAGTCAACCCACAGGCCACCCATGGTGTAGTGGACGGCGGGGTAAATACGCATCGGGACTTCGTAGGGGTCGTCACCGGTGATGCGCTCGTACATTTCGAACAGGTTGCCGTACTTAGCAGAAACGGCTTCCTTGCCTAGACGCCCGATAGCCTCGGAGAAGTCCAGGTAGACGCCACGACGCATAGTGCGCTCGTTGCCATCGGGGTCGGTTTCCTTAATGGCAGGTCCAACGCCACGGCCTTCGTCACACATGTTCTTGGCCTGACGTGAGGCGATGTCACGGGGCACCAGGTTACCGAAGGCGGGGTAGATACGCTCGAGGTAGTAGTCGCGGTCTTCCTCAGGAATCTGACGCGGGTCCTTCTCGCAGTCTTCAGCCTTCTTGGGTACCCAGATGCGTCCGTCGTTACGTAGCGACTCACTCATCAGGGTCAGCTTGGACTGGAAGTCACCGGACTGCGGAATGCAGGTGGGGTGAATCTGGGTGTAGCAGGGGTTAGCGAAGTAGGCGCCCTTGCGGTGAGCACGCCAGATCGCGGTACCGTTGCAGCCCATAGCGTTGGTGGACAGGAAGAATACGTTGCCGTAACCACCGGTGGCTAGCACGACGGCGTCGGCCAGGTGAGTCTCGATCTCGCCGCTGACCATGTCACGAGTGACAATACCGCGAGCCTTGCCGTCAACCACGATCAGTTCAACCATCTCGTGACGGCGGAACTCCTTAACCGTGCCGGCGCGCACCTGACGCTCTAGAGCCTGGTAGGCGCCGATCAGTAGCTGCTGACCGGTCTGACCACGAGCATAGAAGGTACGCGATACCTGCACACCACCGAAGGAACGGTTGTCTAGCAGACCGCCGTATTCGCGGGCGAAGGGCACACCCTGAGCCACACACTGGTCGATGATATTGGCGCTGACCTCAGCCAGACGGTAAACGTTGTCTTCACGAGCGCGGTAGTCGCCACCCTTTACAGTGTCGTAGAACAGGCGGTAAACCGAGTCGTTGTCGTTACGGTAGTTCTTAGCAGCGTTGATACCACCCTGGGCCGCAATGGAGTGGGCGCGACGGGCAGAGTCCTGGTAGAAGAACACCTTGACGTTGTAGCCCTGCTCGCCCAGGGAGGCAGCAGCAGCGCCACCGGCCAAGCCGGAGCCAACTACAATCACGTCAAGCTTACGGCGGTTAGCCGGGTTAACTAGCTTGGCTAGGAATTTACGCTGTTCCCAACGCTTTTCGATCGGAACATCATGCGGGGCCTTGGTGTCGGCAATGTCCTTGCCAACCCGGTACAGGCCATCGATAACTTTACTCATTTATCTTCACGCTCTCTCAGTGTCCAGCGACTGCGCCGTGCAGTGCAGTCCACGAACCAGCAGCAGGCGCGTCTACCCAACCAAACAGAATGGCGGTAGGCACGGCCATAAAGGCTACGAACAGGGCCAGGGCAACCAGCGTAGCGATGATGCGCACGCCAGGAATTACAGAACCACGGATAGCACCCAGGGTCTGTAGAGCGGACCAAACACCGTGCCAAGCGTGCAGCGCCAGCGCAGCCAGGGCGATGAAGTAGATGGCGTAGGTCCAGGGGGCATCGTGGAAGCCAAGGTACATGTTCTTGTAGGCGTCACCGTGCACGTAGTGACCACCAGGGGTGGCGTTCAGCGTGGTGAACTGCAGGATGTGCCACACAATGAACAGGAGCAGGATCACGCCGCCCCAACGCATGGTGCGGTTTGCGTAGCGCGAAGCTGCGTACTCTGCGTGAGCCTTCTTAACTGCGTACTTCTGGTTACCGCGAGCCTTGTTGTTGCGGTGCCACAGGTGGAAAGCAGCGCCGGCGTGCCCAACGAGGCAGGCGACCATAATCGCACGCAGAATCCATAGCAGACCCTCACGAGGCAGGATCGGCATGAACATGGTACGCAGGTGAGCGGCATAGCCGTTGTAGACGTCCTCGCCCTCAAAGTACTTGAGGTTGCCGTAGGCGTGGAATAGAACAAAGAAGAGGAAGAACAGACCGCTGTACGCCATGATCCGCTTCATCGCGACGGTCGTACGTCCAGCAGTCTGCCTCTTGGGAGAAACATTTGATTTGGCCACGCCACAAGGCTATCTAGCGCTCACATGGCTTAAGTCCTAAGTGGCCCAGAAAGCGCTTAATACGCCTTCTGCGTATAGCTATTTACGCTGATATAACGCGGTTTAGTGGGGGTCATGCAAATGCTTGCACAAGTGTCAGCGACCACTGAGAAGCAGACCACTGGGGGTTTATTAGGGCACACGTGATTTACTAAATAAACTTGCAGTTAGTTTTTTGCGCATCACGACGGCGTCCTCACGCGGGTGGGTGTAGTAGGCGCGACGTTTAGCTATGGCTTTAAACCCAGCCTCTTTGTATAGGGCGATGGCGCCGTCATTAGAAGCCCGCACCTCCAGCAGCACCGCTTCACACTCACGATCGACGGCGGCGGCGAGCAAAGCATTAAGCAAAGCCCGCCCCACCCCCTGGCGGCGAAAGTGGGGCAAGGTGGCGATAGTCAGCACGTCAGCACTATCGCCCAGCCACACCCCGGCGTAACCAGCCATAGTGGCGTCAACCTCGGCTACCACATAAACCCGGTCGTCAAGAGACTTCATCGCGTCCAGTTCACTGGCCAGCAACTGAGAACTCCAAGCCTCGGCCGAAAAAAGCTGACGCTCAGCTTGGGCCACCCAGCTCAGGTCGGCTTTACGCATTGCGCGCAGACGCAAAGTGGGCATCAAATAACTCGCTTAGGAGCCTTTGGCATCTGCACGTCAGCGTGACGCAGGTACAGCGGCTCGGTGGGTTGGTCAATTCCTTGCTGGTGACGGCGCCAGGCGATACGTGCCAGCTGCTCTAGGATCGGGTCTTGGCTGTCAACTTCGGTGCCGGTCAGCTGCTGCGGATATAGGGCCACACCAGAGCCGGTTACGTAGTCAACTTCGCCCAGCTCCATGGCCGCTGCGGGGCTTAGCACGTGCAGCTGACCTAGGCGTTCGACGTCGTCGGCACCCTTCACCTGATAGCGGGCGGCATAAACTTCCTTGCGGCGCGCATCATTAGCAACCAGCAGGCACTTACCCTGCCCTGCCTGGCCAAGACGGTCAAAAGCAGCCCGAGCACGCGCATCCAAAGAGCTAACCCCCCACAAAGGCAGGTTATGCACGCGCGCAAAAGTCCGCGCCGTCACCAGACCGGCACGCAAACCAGTGAAGGGAGCCGGGCCGGTAGCCACGGCAATGGCGTCTACCGCCTCGCCCGCCAAAACCTGGCTAAGCATGGGGGCTAAAGATTCGGCGTGGTGGCGCGCGTCAGTACCCACCTGCTGACGCACGGTGGTAGCGACGCCGTCGCTAAGCTCAATTAATGCCAAAGCGGACGCTAAAGAAGAGTCGATGGAGACAATACGCACGGCTTAAGCCTATTCCTTTTCGGTTTTAGTTTTCTCAATAGCAGCTGCCGTTTGCGAAGCCGGCACTGCCGTAGCTGAGTGCACCGACACCTGCGGGCGAGCCCTGCCCTTAGCTGGAGTTTCAATCACTGCCTGACGCGGCTTACGTTTACCAGAGCCGCCCTGAGTCTCCAGGTCCCGGTATTTACTAGTGTGTTTATCCAGGACAGCCAAGCCAATTAAACCCAGGCAAGCCAGTGCCACCATGGTCCAAAGCACCCAGCTAGACCAGGCGGAACCATTTTCGTCAGCAGATGCAGTGGGTGAACCAGAGTGCCTAACATCACGTATAGAAATATAGGCCGAAACCGAGATTGAACCACGCTGCAATTTATTGGCTTTAGCTCCCAGCGGGCGCAGCTGACCGTCCTCCAGCTGATACCAGGCCGTATCTTGAGCTTCATAAACCGGGTATTGGCCTGTGCCCAGGCTTGCAAGTGAGTGCGCCAAGGCCGCGTCAGCTATCTGCACTGCCGTGGTTTTAGCGTCGGTAGCGTTTATCAGCAGCACAAATTTGAGCTCCCCACCCAGACGCACCAGCGTGTACCACTGCTCCGGGCTACGCACCACCTGCACAGAGCCATTGTCAGAGCGCGAAACATTCCACACATGCGCAGGCGTAGTGAATTCCGCCTGGGTGCGTTGGGTGGCGCTAAGGGCATTATTGGAGCTCGATTTAAGCCACTGTTCCAGATAGTTCTGGTCCACCTGAGCTCGCGCCGAGCCTCCCAGCGCCAACAAAACTAGCGCCACCAGCGCCAAGCCTGCCGCCAGCAAAGATCCTGGCCAAGATAAAGGACCCGACCAAGAGCCCGGCAAGGCTCGCGGCAAAAAGCCTGGCAACGCACTTGGCGAAGAACCCGGCGCTTTTGCCGCGAGCGCGAGTGAACTGAGCTGCCTGTGGCTAGCCTGCCAGTTCATGGCTTAGAGCTGGTTGAGCGCTTTTTCCCAGCGCGGACCGTAGCCGGTAAGGGTGATGGTGCGGGCGCCGTCGTCGACGCCGCCCAGGTCAGTGATGCCGCTAGCATCGGCACCTGCCAGTCCCCCCTGCGGACGTTCCACCTTGATTTCTAGGCGATTGTCACTGATGCCTTCTACCATACCCTCGCCCCATTCAACCAGGGTGATGGATTCTTCCAGGGAGGAATCCAGGTCCAGGGTTTCGAGGTCTTCGAGGCTGGTGAGGCGGTAGGCGTCTACGTGCACCAGGTCCGGGCCGCCGGCCAGGGAGGGGTGCACGCGCGCCACGATGAAAGTGGGTGAAGATACGCGCCCACGTACGTTTAAGGCTGAGCCGATGCCTTGAGCCAGAGTGGTTTTACCGGCACCTAGCTCGCCTGAAAGCATCACCAGGTCTCCGGCTTGCAGCAACGGGGCTAGCCGGGCGCCGAATTCCCTTGTGGAATCGGCATCCGTGGTGTGGGTGACGTATGTGCTCATTGGGGAATCTCCGCTAATTTGTAGGAGCCTTGGGAAACGTAGTAGCGCGGTAGGTGGGCGCCGCGTAGCTGAGTGACCACCTCATAGGAGATGGTGCCGCAGGCGGTAGCCCAGTCTTCAGCGGTGGGGATGGCCGGGTTAGCCGGGCCGTTTAAGGGAGCGGGATCGCCGAAGAGGATGGCTAGGTCGCCAGCGCGCGCGGGGGCGGGTCGGGGGGTGCCGTCCGGGTTACTGGTGGGACCTAGGTCTACAATAACTTGATCCATACATACGCGCCCAACAATGTGGGTGCGTTGTTTGCCAACCAGTATGGGGGCGCGGTCGGAGGCGCTACGCAAAATGCCGTCTCCGTAGCCTAGCGGCACTAGCCCTACCCAGCGGTCGGTGGGGGCCTGCCAGGTGGCGCCGTAGGAGACGCCTTGGCCGGCTTTGATGTGCTTGACCTGGGTGAGGCGGGCTTCTAGACGCATGATTGGGTGTAGGCCTAGGTCCTGGGCGCGGGCCACGGTGTGGTCGGGGCTTAGACCGTATAGACCAATACCGAAGCGGTCCATGTCTAGGGCGGCGGTGTCGGGGTGCCACAGGGTGCCGGCGGTGGCCGCCAGGTGGCGCACGGGCACGTCAATGCCGGCGTCGGCCAGGATTTGCAGGCCTTGACGGTAGCGTTCTAGCTGCTGGCCGGTGGCCGGGATGAGGATTTCGTCTGCGCGGGCTAGGTGCGACCATAGCGCCACTACCTTAATGTGTCCCTGGCTTTGGCCTTGGGCTGCGCGTTGGGCCAGGTCAGCTAGGTCTTCTAGGTTGGCGCCAGCGCGGGCCATGCCGGTGTCCACCTTTAGGTGCACGTAGGCACATTTGCCTTCAGCTTGGGCGGCGGCGATGATGGCCTGCAAAACTTCCACGGTGGAGGCTGATAGGTCTAGCTTGGCTCGTAGTGCCTGGCGTAGGCCCGAGTCGGCCTGAGCAGCTTCTTGCGCACTGACCGGCGGCATGATCCAGGTGAAAATCCTGGGAGTTTGGGCAGTAGCCAGGGCCGGGTTTTGGGCTAGCTGGGTGGCATCTACCGGCTTTACCCCGGCGGCGTCGAGGTATTCACGCAGGCGCAGGGCTTCGTGCAACTGTGCCACGCCCAGCCAGGTGGCGCCTTGACGCATACAGGCTAGTGCCATGGGGCCTAGGCCGTGTCCGTAGGCATTGGCTTTGAGGATAGCCATCCAAGTTCCGCCGTGAAACTTACGAAGTTGGGCCACATTGGCGGCTAGGGCGTCGAGATCGATAATGGCACGGGCGGTTTGTGCTCCCGTCCAAGGAATTTGATAGCTACTAGGTTGCTCAGTCACGGCGCTATTGTCCCACTTTTAGCCGCCATCAGCTCAGTTTGCTGCAGCACTGGCGTACAGGGCCCAGGCATTGGGGATGGCTGCGGCTATTTCTGGGGCGGTTATGGGATGGGCGACGACGGCGCCGGCGGACTTTGGTCCGGTTGCGTCGGTGGGCTTTGGGCCGGCTGCTTCAGCGGTCAGTTGTCCGGCTAGGGCGTGTAGGCGCGCAGCCAGCTGCGCAATTTCGGGGGATAGGGCAGCGGCACTAGCGAGTGCGGCGTGCCCCTGAGCGTCAACAGACTGCTGACTGGTCCCAGCGGCGTCGGCACTAGTAGCACTGCCTGAAGCGACAGTGGTGCCCACATGCCCCGCGCCGGCGCGCACGTTTAGAGCCAGCAAGCCACCCATTAGACCTGCCAGTACGTCCCCGCTACCGGCGGTAGCCAGCCAGGGCGTGGCCGCAGGCAGGGTGTGGACTTGGGCCTTGGCGTCTACCACCACGGTGCGATTGCCTTTAGCTAGCACGCAGGCCCCGGTTAATGCCGCCAGTTGCTGGGCTCTCTGGATGCGCCGCTGCAACGCGGGGCTAGTTTGAGAAGCAAACTTGCCAAGGGGTTTATCCGCCTTGTCTGCCAGTTTTCCCGCAATTTCACCTGTATTCGTGCCCGCGAACAGGTTTAGGCAGCGAGCCAATTCCCCGTCATGAGGCGTGAGGATGTGATGGGCGCGCAGGCGTAGTTTGCCCTCTTTAATCAGGGTGCAAACTGGTTCTAGGGCGCTGGCGTCAATTACTGCCGGGGTGTTTTCCAGCAACTGGGCCAGCGCCTCCCAGTCTGCCTTCTGGGCGTCCAGCCCCGGGCCAAGCACTAGGGCGTCGCAGGCTCCGGTTAAGACCGGGCCATCGGGAACAATTTGCGGATGGGCGGCTAGCACCAGGTTTTCTACGCGCTCAGGGGCGTTTAGGCGGATCATGCCCACCCCACTATGGCTGGCTCCGGCCACACATAGCAGCCCGGCGCCAGGAAAACGCTGCGAGCCAGCGATTATGCGCACCACGCCGCGTGAGTATTTGTGACTGTCAGCCTCGGGTTTGAGCAGGTAGCGGGCCAAGGTGGCGTCATGCGAGCTGACCTTACAGCCTTCTGCCGGGCCACCACTAGCCCAAACTTGGGCCATGGCTACCTTGTCGTGGGCTAGGCTCACGCGCCAACTATGCAGCCCTAAACGCCGCGCCCACGCCGCCACCTGGCCGTGTAGACGCATTTGGGGGGCCTGACCGGGACGGCTGGTGACTTCAATATCGCGAAAATTCAGCCCTGCCACGCCAGCGCCGTCGTCGAGCCCAGAAACCACAGCAGCGCACCCAGCGCCGTCGCCGCTACCAAAGCAGGCACCACGGGCGACGGCGTCGGCCTGGCCCAGCACCTTCAATGCCGCCTCTTTAGCGCAAAAGCGCGCCGCCAAAGAAGGCAGCGCGCCCTTGCAACTATTAAGTTCGTCAGCGCTAAACAAACGCTGCATTAAAGCGGCATTAGCCTCGATACGGTCACTAAAGCGTTCAATATCCACCACATCGATGCCGCTATACATGCCTTGAGTCTAGCGGTATTACTCCACCGTTACCGACTTGGCCAGGTTACGCGGCTGGTCCACGTCATAACCCTTAGCCTGAGCCAAAGCGGAGGCGAACACCTGCAACGGCACCACGCTCAGCAGCGGCATCATCAAGGTGGGGGCGGCGGGCACACGGATCACATCGTGAGCGAAGGCGTCCACAGCGTGGTCTTCTTCCTCAGCGATCACAATGGTACGGGCACCGCGAGCGCGAATCTCCTCAATGTTGGAGATGACCTTGTCGTGCAGCACAGGGCGGCGCGGGGTAGGCACAATCACGAATACCGGCAGGCCTTCCTCTACCAGGGCGATAGGGCCGTGCTTGAGCTCGCCGGCGGCAAAGCCTTCGGCGTGCACATAAGCCAGTTCCTTGAGCTTGAGGGCGCCCTCTAGGGCTACCGGGTAACCCACGTGGCGGCCCAGGAACAGGAAGGAGTTGTTGTCAGCTAGTTCGCGGCCCAGGGCGCGCACCTGCTCTTCGCTCTCATCTAGGAAGCGCTGGATGCGCTCAGGCATGGCGGACAGGTTAGCCAGGTAGTCAGCCACCTCTTCAGGCCACTTGTTGCCGCGCAGCTGGGCCAGGTATAGACCCAGCAGGTAGCAGGCGGTGATCTGGGCCAGGAAGGCCTTGGTGGAGGCTACGGCCACCTCGGGGCCAGCGTGGGTGTAGAGCACGGCGTCGGCTTCACGGGCAATGGTAGAGCCGTAGGTGTTAACGATTGCCAGTACGCGCGAGCCCTGTTCGCGGGCGTGGCGCACAGCCTGGATGGTGTCCATGGTTTCACCGGACTGGCTGATGGCAACGGTTAGGGTTTTTTCGTTTACGATCGGGTCACGGTAGCGGAACTCGTGGGCGAGCTCGATTTCTACCGGGATACGGCACCAGTGCTCAATGGCGTACTTGGCTACGTGTCCGGCGTAGGCGGCGGTGCCGCAAGCAACCACGATGATCTTGTCCACGCTGCGCAGCACCGAGGGGTCGATACGCATTTCGTCTAGCTGCAGCTCGCCGGAATCGTCCATACGGCCACGCAGCGTGTCGGCCACGGCGGTGGGCTGGTCGTGGATTTCCTTGTTCATGAAGGTGTCGTAACCGCCCTTGACGGCGGCGGAGGCGTCCCAGGTGACCTCCCAGCCGTGCGGCTCGGTTACTACCTGGCCGGCGGCGTCGGTAATTTCAATGCCAGCGGCGGTGATCAGCACGATCTGGTCGTCATCCACTTCCACGGCCTGCTTGGTGAAGGCTACGAAAGCGGCGACGTCGGAACCGACGAAGTTTTCACCCTCACCCACGCCCAAAACCAGCGGGGAGGAGCGACGCGCGGCCACGATAGTGCCGGGGGCGTCGGCGGTGATGGCTAGCAGGGCGTAGGTACCCTCCAGGCGCGGGGTCACCTGGGCCATGGCTTCACGCAGCTGCAGGGCCGGGTCGCCAGCGGGGTTGGCTTCACGCAGGGCGCTGTAGGCGATGTCTAGCAGGTGGGCGACAACTTCAGAGTCAGTTTGGGATAGTAGGGTGCGCCCGAGGCTTTCTACCTCTTCGCGCAGGGGACGGAAGTTTTCAATAATGCCGTTGTGGGCCAGGGCGATGTGTCCGGCCACATGCGGGTGGGAGTTAACGGTGGTGGGGCTGCCGTGGGTGGCCCAACGGGTGTGACCAATACCGGCGGTGGCCGGGGCTACGGGGTGGGCAGCAATCTGCGCCCGTAGGTTTTCTAGCTTGCCGGCTTCCTTACGTACGGATACACCTTCATCCGTCAGTAGGGCTACGCCAGCGGAGTCATAGCCACGGTATTCCAGGCGGCTAAGACCATCTAGTAGTACTTCTAGGCTACGTTCACTGGGGACCGCTACCGGTCCAACATGTCCAACGATTCCACACATGAGCTTGATTGAATCATGTACCTAATGCGCAAAACAATGATTGAAAGGCGCGAGCTTGCTTACTATTCCCACAGCGTAGCGGCCATATGACCCAGGCCGCTTAGGTCTGAGCTTTATCTTTGACTGGTTTGTAAGCCAAACTAGAGCCGTGAGCGATTTTGCTAACCCCCTAGATTGGCTGCCCATCTGGCATAAGAACAGCCCGTTTATAGAGATTAAACGTGAAGCTTGGGGCCGTATAGCCGCTAACGCCCCCCTGCCGCTAACTGAAGCCGATCTGGAACGTTTGCGTTCTTTAGATGACCCCATTGAGCTACCTGAGGTAGATGCGGTTTACCGGCCTCTATCGGCACTTTTAGAGACTTACATTGAATCCACGCAGATGCGCCGCCAGGCGGTGGCGCGCACTTTAGGGATTGAGCCTACGCATGTGCCTTTTGTGATTGCGGTGGCCGGATCGGTGGCGGTGGGTAAATCCACTACCGCCCGCCTGCTGGCTCACCTGCTGGCGCGGTTTGAGGCCACCCCCAAGGTGTCTTTGGTGACCACTGACGGTTTCTTACTACCTAACAGCGAGTTGGAACGGCGCGGGCTGATGGCCCGTAAGGGTTTCCCGGAGTCTTATGATCGACGCGCCCTGCTTGATTTTATTAGCGCGGTTAAATCTGGCGCTCCCCTGGTGCAGGCGCCCCTTTATGACCACACAATTTATGACGTGGTACCTGACCGTAAGGTGGATGTGCGTCAACCTGACGTGCTGGTGCTGGAGGGTCTAAATGTGCTCCAGCCAGCCCCGCGTGCCTCTAACAACCAGGCGGTTATGGCAGTTAGTGACTTTATTGATTTTTCTATCTATGTTGACGCCGACGCCGCCAACATTCGCTCTTGGTATTTGGAGCGGTTTTTGACTTTGAAACACACGGCTTTTACTCAGCCTGACTCTTACTTCCGTAAATATGCCGATATTGACGACGACGTCGCTTTGGCTGGGGCCGGCCAGATTTGGGATACCGTCAATCTGCCCAATTTGATTGAAAACATTGAGCCCACCCGCGCCCGTGCCACCTTGCTGCTACATAAAGACGCCAACCACCACATGGACTATATGCGCCTGCGCAAAGAGTAGGATTGCGCGGACGCAAACAAACCAAAGGCCGGCCCGAAATTTCGGGCCGGCCTTAGTCTCTAGCTGCAGTGCCTAGCTGCGCGCTAACACATTTTTTGGCGCATAAGCGCTGGCGCCTGAACGCGGCAGCGCGGCGAACGCCAGCGCATTGAGCACGCTAAGTGCGCAGCTAGGTTTTAGGGCGTCACAGAGCCAGGTTGTCCTTAACCACCTGGGCCAACTCAGCGGCGACGGCGTCGGACTCTTCCTGAGTGGCAGCCTCAACCATGACACGTACC
>ERZ1699235.32-NODE-32-length-55059-cov-7.308090_pt1 | contig 55059 bp, 65 predicted proteins | sample MGYA00581546_ERZ1699235 | MGnify/ENA primary metagenome ERZ1699235 (study PRJEB42319, sample SAMD00040334) | human oral metagenome | material: saliva | host: Homo sapiens | study: EMG produced TPA metagenomics assembly of PRJDB4115 data set (Metgenomic analysis of... | reverse complement strand
GGATGAATTGCCACCTGCACGGTCTAAACGAATAGTTTTAGGATCTTGCAAAATGACAGAATCAGGAATCTCCACCGTCTGGTAAGGCGTTTGAATCTTCCTTGCAGTCACTTCAACATCCAATTCCGTTTGCCTTGCCAGCGCTATTTTCTGGCTTTCTTGATAGAGGTGTTCAAACTCTGCAAAAAATACTTTTTCTTCCACCTGCTGAAAGCTCGTCTTGATCGATCCCGATAAGCCCAGATAGATAAAACTGACGATCATCAAGGTCAGAAGAGTCTCCACCAAGGTGAAGGCCTTAATCTGCAACCGCACGAGTTTCTCCACTATTTTTCGCATAATAGGCACGGTAGGACTCTGCTTGTTTGTTGGTAATATTTCCATCAGCAATCAGCTTTGCTAGAGTAGCTTGGTCATTGGTATGATTGAGCTCGTACAATTCAGCCTGGCTTTCGACCACCTTCACAACCGCTGCATTTCCTGTCTCCTTCACGGAGTCTTTTTGCTTGGTCAAATTCGGCACAAAGAGCAATAAAAGCACACTGATGATCAATAAGACCACCAACATTTCAATCAAGGAAAGTAAATTTGTCACTCGGTCAAAATAAAAAAACCTTGCAAAGCGCAAGGACACGAACTTTAAACAATCAACTAAATGAGCCTTCGCTCTACTTCGATTGTACGCAATTTATTGACCGATAGCCTACCACGGTCTGAGCCATAAGGAGCGACCCTATAACTTCCGTAGCGATTAAATGACTAGGCACGACTGGTTACGTCCAACTTTCACCCGACATTCAGAAATATATTTTAAGCACCAATACATTCTAATGTATCATCTGCACATTTTGGGCTACTTGTACTTATCTTTAGTGTTATTGGCCGATCCCTCGACCTCAAGTGCAAAACGGTTTAATTTAGCATTTCTGGTTCGGTTCTTACTGCTACGCAAGGCCTACCCAGATTGTTCTTTCACCGAAAGCGTCTATTGTCACCGCCACCGTCTGATAATGGTCTAATTACGCACAATCTCTATACTGCATACACCCTCAATCTTCTTACACTTCATGATCTCTTTCAATCACTCAAAAGAGAATTACTTATCCCTCCGCAATATCTCACTGAGAGCGTAACGGGAATTATGTATACAATCCAAGCAAGGTGTCACCCTATCTACACTTGGTTATTCAGTAGATTGTTTAAAATCCGTGTACAATTATTATAGCACTGTTAGTCGTTTTTTTCAAGTAAACGATAGCATAATTGCCGTTATAACAGACAATCTCGATAATTGCCGTTATAACAGAAAAACCACTCAAATAAAACGATTGTCACGCGAAAAAGCGAACTTTACAGTAGTTTAAAACCCTTGATTTAATCGTATTTTTGGGCTTTATCATAAATGGTCACGCGAAAATCACGCGAAAGGCAATAAAAAAAGCCCTCCCGAGATGGGAGGGAAAATACATTATATAGGAACGGCCTCGAGCACTTCTACTCGTTTCAGTAAGTTTTGAAACACTTCTTTTGACACGTAAGCCGTGCTGGCTTGGTGGCTAGTAAGGAAGTTATCGCCACCGTTCCTCAGTTTCTCGTCGATCAGCGCGTCAAGGCCAAGCTCAAGGTGCTTATTCTTAATGTTATTAGTCATTTTATCTTGTAACGTGGTATATGTCGCAAACGTCTGATAAGCCATATCTGAGGTCATATACGCGCTCAAGTCCACCGCTGGTGTTGTTGGTGCTGGTCTATCTTCCAAGGCCTTCACGCGCTTTTCTAGCGGTCCTAAATCGAGCGTTTGAACTGTTGGAACTGGTTTATTTTCCAACGCTTGGACTGATAAGGCCAATGATTGTACTCGGCTTTCTAATGGTCCCAGATCAACCGTTGTGGCTTGTGGTCGTGCTTCGAGGGCTTCGATACGTGCGACTAGCGGGCCGTCATTGTACGCTTGTACAGTGTGTCCGGCAAGATAGTTTGCGATCTCATCGCGCAAACTGACCTTACCAAGCTCGACCACTTCTGTCGGCTGGTATTCCTCCGCTGACTGAACCACATCAACTCGGACGCTCTGGTCACTTGGGAATACGAACCCGGCGCAATCAACCTCGACAAGATAGCTCTCGACTGGCAAGACTTTGGGAATCTTAAACGATACCTTCGAGCCTTGGACAGTAGCGCTAAACGTCGCTTTGCCCTTTTTGCTGACAAAGTGGATTGTAGCTTCCTGGCCGTCAAGATCAATCGGTACCCAATTCTCGTCATACATTGCAAACCCAAAAAGGGAAGCCGAATCGCCTTGCTTGACGATTCGCCCCCCTTCAAATTGTTTGAGGTTTGTAGAGTTTAATCTCAATTGTCTACCTCCTTAATGATATATTTACGAATTGGTGTTTTTCTCAATGCTTCCAAGGATCTTCAAGTCGCTGTTGAGTTGTCCGATGATTCGGTTAAAGTCGTCATCATGGATACTGATTTCTGCAGCACCCGCATTAATTAGGCTTTGTACTGTCTCAATGTGGCCGATACCAAATACTGTATCTCCTACAACTCCGAAATATCCTTGTTTTCCTGAGTGGCTACGCATAACTAACATTTTTTCTTCTCCTTTTTTGTTTGTGTTTTTTGCTTGCTGTTCTGTTGGCTCTGGCGTAAATGGTAACTCAAACCATCCAACCATCTGTTGAGCGGGAGCGTTCCAGTCGATATAACTGAAATTCCCTGCGTTGTCTAAATTTCGTGTAACCTTGCGTGTCCATCCGCCATTATAGAGAGCGTCTGAATTGCCGTCTATGTTCTGTTCGATCGTGGTAACAGTCCCGTCTGGGTTTTCTGCGACTACAAAACCGATATGTCCGAATGCATGGTATGGTAAACAACTAGATACCCAGACGCTTCCGACTGGTGGATTGTTAGACCCATTAAAGTATGTAACTTTCAACCCCAATGCAGAAGCTCTGTCAAGTCCGTTGATGGCGTTTAAATAACTAAAATTGAGATTGTACAATCCTTGATATTGCAGAATATTGTCAATTAAAGCCACGCACTGGCCGCCGTAAGGGTTAGTTGGGACAGTCACGCGTTGATTAACTACGCTGTCTAACGTATCTAATAATTGTCTTTGAGTAGTCAAAAGACCACCTCCTTTTATTAGTCTTGGTTAGGTTCTTCATATTCGAGCGCACGAGTTGAGTCGCCCAATCCAGAGGTTGTAGGGTCATTGACTACTCCGACCAAAACGAGAAGAGCAAACAATACATTGACAAATACCAAGATTTTATCAACTGTTTGCCCAAACTCTAGCTTGATACCGAAGATATCGGCAAATGCTTGAAATAGCAACGCAAGAGCTGGTACTAAAGCGAGCCAAAAGTTTTTGTTTTTAAGACGTACTGACCAGTTAATTTTACTCATGTTTAATTCCTCACTTCTAAAACTTCATATTTTTTATAGAGGCTATCGATATAGCCATTCCCACCAAGTTTCTTGTAGCTTTTGTGCATCTTGTGAATGATATCTGATTCGTGTACCGTAGTATATCCACGCTTGATAGCTGTAGAAATATCACGTTCTAAACGTAAGTACATAGTTACTAAATGCGCTTCATCGTGTACCGCTAACTTATCATTCACTTCACTAATTTTCTTATTATTATCCTCGCCCACAACTTTGACTGTTTCTACTGACTTCTGGATCGTGCCTAGTTCATCTTTTAATTCATTAAACTGTTCTTTGTTTAAGTTTGCAGATTTACTAGCTTTCATCCCAAACCAGCCAGTAGCAATCACTCCGAAAGTCGGGGCGAGGTGTGCGATCAAATCAGAGAATGTCACTCAATCACCTCAATTCTATGCCAGTGGTTGAGTTTCTAAATCAGTATTTTCTTTCGGTTTCGTCCACTTCCAAACTGCCAGCTTGCCGTTTTGCTCAAGGCTTGCAAGCTGATCAATAGTTTCACCGTTATAAGTGAAATCGCTATTGACTTGCACCATGACACGGTTGCCCTCACCGTAGAGAGCATTGTGTGTAGCATCTTCAATCGTAAAGATTTCTTGCGACTTGTAGGTTTTACCAGACTGTCCAAGGTCAACCAATTCAAGACCACGCTTGTAGATGGTTGGATCTAGTGGATTATCTGTGTCAGTCACACGCGCCAATACTGCCCAATCTGCTACTGCTTTTACTTCTGCGATCTTTGTATCTTTTTCAGCAAGTTTTTCTTCGTAGCTTACAGCTTGTGTGTGCAAATCTTCTTGCAATTTCTTCACACCGTCCGCTGGATTAAATTCAGTGGCGATTTGACCCAACACGGCCTCAATAAGAGCCTCGTCTGTGTCATTGGTACGATCACCGATTAACACACGGTCAAAGGCCGTATAAGGTGCGTCTTGTCGAATTGCTACGAATGTGCGGTTAGCGTCTTGTGCGTATTTATTAACTACTTTAAATGTCATATACTATTTACCTTCTTCTAATTTTTGAGAGGCCTCATCAAAGAGGTCCTTGAGTGCTGAGTCACTAGCTAAAACATCGTTAAATTTAGTTAGCAATTCATTGGTTTGTTCGTAGTACGCCTTATAATTCGCGCACTCGATAATTTTATTCGCAAGTTGGACTGCGACATCGTTGATAATTTTGTCTGTTGTATTCATGCATTACCTCTTATTTGAAACCGTATTTATCAAGTACACCTTGTACGTGTCCACCAGCAGAACCACTAATCTGTCCATAACGCTTCATGATACCAAAGCAAGTCAAAAGATCCCAGAGATACTGACCTATATCTCGACCACCACTCATATAAAAATGACGTGAGTAAATCCCCTCAACGAAAAAGTCACCACGTCCAATGTAGTGTTTCACATTGTTTTGGTTCATCGGTATCAGATAAGTATTCCCGTCATTCGTATTTCCGTGGAAGTTCCAAGGACTACGGTATCGACCGTTGTTATAGATAAGTACACGGTCACCCACGAATTCAGTAAGACTTTCTTCCGTGCCGTTTCCTTTACCAGACCAGAGCCGAATGCCTGCAAATGTTTCATTATCGTGCCGTTCTACTTCTTTAGGGTCTTTGTTGTGATTCGTGCCTAAAACCATGAGTGCAGCATTGCTATCTCTGAATCGTTCTGCGATAAATCCACTCTTTGTTAATTTAATAAATTGCGAGGAATTGGTATCGTCGATCCGTCTGATTGTGGCTTCGTTGTTTAAAACGTTATATTGACTATTTTGTAAGTCAATATACATCTTGCCATTTAGACCTTCGATCCGACCACCTCGAACAGTCATACCAGTTAACGTACCAGCAAGCACGTTACCAGCATTGACATTGATAACGTTGATCTGACTGGCATCAATTGTGCCACCCGTGATTTTATCAGCGTTGAGGTTGGCAATCATACCGTCCTTAATAACTGCATTGTCAATCTTTGTCTGGCCCGTTATGTGCGTTAACCGTCCATCTATTCGGTTCGTGCCGTCTGCGAGTACGTTGATTGAGTTGAGTACATCACCGTTACTATTAAGGTTCCGGACCGCCCACGATCCAGCGAGCTGTGTCACTTGCGTCCGTACTGCTTTTGTTTCAGCGAAAGCGTCGTCAAATTGGCTTGGTTTATAAGGGCCGGTTCTGCTTCCTCTCACCAAAATAGGTTCCTTAAATTCTACCCAACCGTTTTTTACTAGGTAGATATAAAAAGGAAAATTACGATCTTCACCAAAAAGGAAATCTTCCCGGACCGTGAAAGTTTGTTGAAATTCCCGCCATTCGTTCAAAGGCGGGCGGTCGTTTCCTATATCAGCGTTCAAAAGAATCTTGTTTAGTTTGTGGTTTTTTACGTTAAAAGCAAAATTATGATCCGGATAAGTTTTAAAGCGGTATTTAAAACCTAGGGTATAGGTTTCACCGTGATAAATTTTTTTGACATAGATAGGCAACGAAAAACCTGTGAAGTTAAACCCGGTTAAACCTTGCGCTTTAATGCTGAAAACTCCATCATTTAGGGTAACTTCTACGCCGTTTCTGTTCGCATTAACAAGGGTATTGGTTGCCATAGACATTGAATTAACAATCAAGTTGTTATCATCCGTTACATATTTTCCGACTTCTGTCTGGAATATATCACTGGACATAACCAACCGGGACAGCTTGTCTGGTGCGCCTGTTTCGAACGTTCCAAGAATGCGTTCGTATAGCTTGTTCGATTCCGTCAGCTTGTTAAATTCTACGGTTTGCGTTTCAATTTTTTTAGAGAGATTAAGAAGATCGCGTCCTTGGTCGTTTTGGACTCTATCCAAAGCGTCAAACTGACCTATGGTCGCAAAATTCTTTGCTACCTTGGAATACACCTTGCTATAGATCGTATCACCATTGTCCGCATTATTAAACGTTTCCGTGACCTTACGTGATAAATCTGGACTATTTAAAATCAGCGTTTTAATTTGATCCGATAGTGTGGCCGTGTCTGGGATTGTACCAGCTTTAATAAGAGCTTCTTGAGCTTTAGCGTTTGCCTTTTCAATCTCGATAGCGGTTGACTGCTTGGCTTGTTCAAGCTGTTTATCAACCTCTTTCTTGATCTTATCGACATCTTCTGTGTCGATACGTTTTTCCCACTGAGAGCCGTTCCATACATACATACGGTCATAGAGACCGTTCTTCTCAAACCAGATATCACCGACTTTATGCTCTTTGTCGTCTGGTTTGTTGTACCAAACCTTGTTACCTTGAGCGTTTAAGAGATAGTCTGGCAAGCTATTCTCAAAGTCCTGCTGTGCCTTAGCGATATCATCAACTCGTCCAGCTAGACCACTCTGCATGGTCGCTCTTACGTTCGTTCCGATATCACCAAACTCCACGCTCTCATTTCGTTCGTTTACAAAATCGTAAGTGATCGTGGTTATTTTCAAAGTTTCATCGGTCAGCCCGATCTGTGGATAATAGACGGGTACAATATCGCATAATTCGACTTCTTCGATCCAGCCTCGATCCGCATAGTCAAGTGTGCGTGCTAGATCAGCATACTCGATTTTGATGTTGATCTTAGGCTTACCAATTTCATTGCGCTCCATATAATCATTAGCGATTTTACGCAATTTATCGGGTGTTGGGATATCCTTACTCTTGCTATCAGATTTAAATTCGCTTGAGAAATCTACGACTTTAATTCTGCGATGTGCGTAGAGAGCCTTATACTTGCTATCTACATAATTCTCTGGGAGCGTGACTGTTACGGGGTCGGGCTGACTATCGCTAGTGTCACCCTCTGGTTTATCTGGTGTGTACGTAGCAAACGGCAACACACTAGTATATGCGCTCTCGATTGTTTCATCGAGTTCTGCAGATAGGATATTTCTGCCATACTCTAGCACGGTTGGAGCAGTACGACCTAACTGCTTATGCAATCGCACGGTCATATTGTCAAACTCGTATTCCCCACCGTAGATATCAAGGATAGACCCCTCAACACCACCAAGGGCTTGTCTTGCATTCTCCATTTTGGAGATGTCAAACACACCCTTACCAGTCGTCTGGATATCAGACCAAACATCAAAACGTAGATCACCAATCGTTGCATTGTGCCAGATTGCGAGAGCAGTAAAGGCGGAACCACTAAAGGGCCTGCCGTTGACCACCGCCATGTATTCTAACTTATGACTGATATGCTGACCGTAGATTTTAACGATGTTACTGCTATCTTTTACGATTCGCGAGATCTCAAAGGTTTGGTTTTTAGTTCGCAATCCAGCGTCAGCCTTGAGCTTCATTTCTTTCTCAAGGGTTGCAACCATTGGATCGTTCGCGGGAATTTCTGAATATAGCGTATAATTTCCGTTGCGTTCACGGGTTACAGTCCCCTTGGTAACGTTAAGTTCACCAAGACCGTAAGTGTCAAAGGCCGTCTCATTTTTATTAAACAAAATAGGTCTCATAATTTGACTCCCCAGTTTGGAATAATAAACACCTCAAAATTCCCGTCCCAACTAATCAAGTTACGGCCGTAGTCAAAGTAAGGCATCTGGAATTGAGGAGAGCGAACCACCTTATCCCAGGCTTGCAAGTTACCAGAGAATACCTGGTTAGCTTGCATATCTAGCGTGATCTTATTTTGTACAGCCTTTAACTTGGTCTTGCGCCCGTTAATAGTAAGCGTACAGTCACCAGATCCGACTAGTGTTATAACGGGTTTTGCGTTGACGTTGCCCATGCCGTTGATAGCAACCCCATTTGTCAGTTTTTGAGTAGTGCGCCCTTGCTTGTAAAATTTGACTGGATAGGTCAAAAAGTTTAGCTTGACTTTACCAAACTGTCGCGTAAGGCTAGACACTTCGAAGGTCTCAATAAATGCTGACCGGTAGATAAAATCCGGGTCCCAGGATAGAGTTAAATCTCTGTAGCCGTCAACGTTTAGCCAGTTACTGATCTCGCTTTCTGCATCTGTGAGTTTACGATTTGAAAGGACGGTACAAGGTAACTCGATAGTAACCGACTTGAGCCGGTTCTTTGAGATCAAAAGATCACCATCGCGACCAGGGACCGCTACTGTTTCCACGTCACTACCAGTCGAACTAATAATATAGTCGCTGGTCACTCGTAGCCCGTGAGTAGTGCTTGATACACCGTTAAATGTAAAACTTCCCATTACGCCATTCTACCTCCTTCCAAATTTGTATAGTAAGCAAGCTCACGCAAGAGCCTGCGCATATTTTCCGGACTAAAGAAATTATCATTAGCCGTACCGTTTGCGTTAAGTGTATAGTTGTTTGTAACATTTGAGCTTGAGCTTCCACCGCCTGCATATCCAAAGCGCGTAGCTAGTGTATCAGTCAGACCACTGACAAGATCACCGCGACCTGGCAAGTTAAAACCAAAGCCGTCCGTGTATTTCTTGCCGGACTCTACTGTCTTATTCGCGAGGTCAGTCATTGAGTCGTTTACATAGTAGCCGTACTTCTCGATACCGACTGCCATACCTTCCGGGATAGCACGACCAACTTGATCTCTGAATACCTTAGATGGCGAGTTGATACGCAAGGTGCTTCGAGCAGCAGCAACTGCGCTACCCGCTATGCTGGCTGCCGCCGCTGCAACCGATCCAGCCATAGCTTGAATACCTGCAGCAAGTCCCTCACCTATTGACGTACCAGCGCTATAACCTCCACTATATCCGCCAGACATTCCACTGTGAGCCGATGACTTCAAGGCACTTGACGCACCGTGTACCGCGCCGTTTTGGCTAGCAATACCACTAGTCACACCGGTCCCAAATTGTGATCCGGCATGTTGTCCATCGTGGCCTAGCGAATTAACCGATGCATTAATCATCTGTTTCATCGCATTAGATGCCCCGGTAGCAATACCTTGCGACGATGTGATACCAGAGCCAATACCAGAGCCGAACTGTGACCCGTGCTGTTGCCCGTTCATCGACATCGCGAGAAACTGAGCAGAAATAGCAAGGTTCATGACCGATGCGGCACCAACCGCGACCTGCTGACCTACACCGATACCAATTGCAATACCAGAGCCAAATTCTGAACCTTTATTTTGTCCGTCTGTAGCCATACCGTCCATTGTAGCGGTTGCATTTGATTTGAGGGTACTTGCTGCACCTTGCACGACATCGGACCGGCTTAATACACCATCTCCGACACCCGCACCGAGTTCAGCACCTTTTGCTTGGCCCTCACCGAACAAATTAGCCAAAACACCTAGAGATGCGTTTTTAAGGCCCTCTACTGCCCCTTGAGCCGATGCTTGGTTCTCTGTGATACCTTGGGCATAACCACCGCTTACTTGTGATCCGCTATATTTAGCTTCTGTTGGCAAGTTGTTAAAGGCTTGTTTGGCACTTTCGGTCATGCCATTCACAGCCTGGGCGGCAGCGCCCTTGTTGGCTTCGATACCCTCACCAACCTTTTGGGGAATTTCACGGGCTTTGACATCAAAACCAGCATCTATCAATGCTTGCCTAAATTCATCACCAATCGCTGTAACCATTGCCTGGACTTCCGGAGCAAGTTCGACACCAGTCGCTCTGATACCGCGCAAGAATCCCTCTTTTGCTTTATCACCGGCTTCCGTCCATTTAGTATTAAGTGCGCCTAGCTGTTCATCTGATGCATTGACAAGGGCCTGCGTTTGGTCTGCCATTTTAGGGCCAGCCTGTCGCATTTGTTCGATAAGCCCTTGGTCCAATCCGCGTTTAGCCAGTGTTTCAAGGTTTTGCGACCACTTATCCACTGCATCGATGTTCTTCTGCAAGTTAGCAGTCATCTGATCTGCAGACAAGGCGGTTTGTTGTTCGATCGCCTGAAATGCGTTTTGAACCTCTCCTCTAAGAGCTTCATATTGCGCTTTCATGTCATCGACAAGTTTCTTCTGCGTTTCGTCCATTGTTTGCAATGTTAAAATTTGACGACCTGCAGAATCTTCAGTTGCTTTTGCTTGGGCTTCTAATGAGTTTTGAATGATACCAGTTAAACGTTGTTCTTGTTCGCCTAACTGAGCCTTTGCGTCTTGAAGTTTCTTAGATGCTTCTGCAGCTTCCTCGTCAATCTTCTTACGCATACCTGCTTTTAGACTATTTTCTGCCCACGTCAACCCTAAGTGTGTTTCTTTTGCGTCTACTTCTTCAATGGCTTGTGCGTGTTTCTTTTTGACTTCTGCTTCTTTGTCTTCGATTTCAAGCCGTTTCTTGGCAATTTCAACCAGTCGTTGTTGTGCCGCCTCAGCTTCCGCTGATTGCTTGGAGATTTCAATCTGTTTGCGAATAGCATCCGTGGTCATGTTGATTGTACCCGTTGCTTTATCATAGACAAGATTCAATCCGTCAATACGTGAGTTGAGAATTTCAGCAGCCGAAGCAAGCTCTTTCTTTTGAGCTGCAGTCTTGTTCTCGACTGCGTTCAATTCATCGATTTTCTTGACAAGTCGCTCGTTATCCTCGGCTGTAGCTTTGATCTCATTTCTGCGATCTTTGTAGGCTTCATTGCCTTTGCTTACACTATCGTGCAGATCGTCGATGGAGCGTTTGAATTCTTCATTCTCGGCTTTTGCTTTCTTTACTTCCTCACTCTCCCGTGTCAACCATGACACCAGACCAGCGATAGCACCGACAACCAGGAATACTCCACCAGATGAAAGAGAAGCCAAAGCCCCAGCCAGGCCAGTAGTGGCCCCCTGGGCTATGAGCGAGGTGCTGGTTAGAGATACAAGGGAAGTGATAAGCGTACCAATCAGGCTACCGATACCCTTGATAATGGATAACCCAAGCATCGCTCCTTTAAAGAGCAATACTGCTCCTGCGACACCAGCGAATATTGAGATAAGCGGGTCTAAAACAGGTTTAAGAAAGCCTAATACACTTACTAGCGACTTAACAACTGGAGTCGCACCACGAATGACACTAATAATCACATTAAATGTACTGTTTACCGCACCTTTAATGCTATCAAGGTTTTGCGCTATGCTCTTACCAGTTACGGCCTTGCTCATTTTGTCAAACTCAGCAATGACATTCGCAATACCTTTTGCTACCGCGTTTACGATGTTACCAAACGAGGTCTTGATACCTTCTGAGTTTTTCTTTGCCATTTCAGCAAAGCCGTTCGTGCCTTTATTCAGTTCAATCAGACGCTTACTAAAATCGGTAAACGTGATCTTACCGTCTTGCAAGGCTGAGTAGAAGTCTTTCTGGGCCGATGCACCAGCAAAACCAAAACTTTCAGCCGTCTTCTGCAAAGCGTAAGGCATTGTTTCTTGCAAGGTCTTCCAACTTTGCATGTCAACCTTACCAGCAGATAACATCTGGGTGTACTGTTGCAATCCACGGCTTGCATCCTCAGTAGATGCTCCAGAAGCAAGGAACGCATTATTTAAGGCGATTGTTAACTTCGTAGACTGTTTAAGGTTACCAGTCATTGAAGTTAACTTCTGGGTTGTACTCACAACTGTATCAAGTGTTGTTGGTAAGCCCTCGATACCCTCAGAAAGTAGCTTAGTAGACGCTGCCACATCTTTTGAAGAGTGGCCCAGCGATTTCATCACTTTAGGGAACCGTTGCAATGTATCGAACCGGTCAATAGCTTTATCCATTGACTGACTGACAAGATTCATCGCAGAGCTTACAGCTTTAAAAGCTACCGCACCAACTGAGAAGTTCTTGATTGCGTCTTTGATCTTGTCAAATTTTGACGCGCTCCTTTCAGCCTGGTCGCCTGTTGTTTTGATGATGTCTTTTAGCTTGACAAAACCGCCCCCACTTTGAGATGCGACTTGTCCGGCTCTATGGGCTAGATCAGCGCTTACTTTAAAGCCGTTCCCACCGGTTTTACTGATTGTGCCAGCTTCCCTAACTTTTTCGGCTGCCTGTTTAAAAGCATCACCGCCAGACTTGGAAAGCGCACCGGCTTCTTTGATTTTAAAACTTGCTGACTTAAAGCCCTCTCCGCCTGTCTTGGCTTCGTTGCCAGAGGCTTTTACTTTTTCTGCTGCTTGCTTAAAGCCATCGCCCGACCGTTGGGCAAGATCAGAGCTTTCTTTGACTTTCTCCCCGGCTTGTTTAAAACCAGAGCCAGAGCGCCCAGCTAAATCAGAGCTTTCCTTGATCTTCTCCCCAGCACGACGAAAGCCATTGCTAGAGGTTTCGGATAGTTTCGCACCCTCGGCCATACGATCTCCGGCACGTTTAAAACCTTGTCCAGCTCTCAGAGCCTTGTCACCGGTTGCCTGGATACCGTCGCCTGCAGTCTTGACCCCTTGGCCCGATCTACGGGCTTCGGACTCTAAACGCTTCAAGGCATCTGATAACTCTGTAAGTTTGCGTCCGTTAACCTGGACGTCAATAACTATCTTTCCATCTGACATCTATTCATCTCCCTCCTTTCCGTCTAATCTATATTTGTTCTGTAACCGGCGCATTTTGGCCTTGTACTCGCTACTATCGTTCGTAGAGGGTTTCCAAGACCGTATCTCTACTAATTGAGATACAGCCGTTCCTTCTGGCAAACCGTTGAGTAGCGCGATAAATTCGGGCCATGTAAGCCGGCCTTGTGCTTCAAAGAGGTTGATATTGTACGCTTGCACAAAACTAGCGTATATTTCCTGCGCATCTACTTCAAAATCAATTAAACGTGTATCATCTTCTTCGTCATTGGCTACCGGCATAGGGTTCCCGTGGCGGTCATAAATCACGCGCTCTTTTTTTGTCCTCAAAAAATGCTCGTCGATATAATCCCACACGGCCACTATTTCCTCTGGGTTGTCCAAGGCTTCGTCCGTCATCATTAAAACCGCTGTACGCATCTTCTCGAGATTATTCATAACTTCATTGTCAAACATCTCAAAGACATCAAGCACCAAGTCAAAGGAACAGTCCACCTCAAAGGTGCGCCCGTTCACTTCAAAGGAGTTTTCTATAGGCTCATTTAACTTCATGAGCAGTCCCCCTTTTTACTTTTTGCTGGTTTTCTTCGTTTTCTTCGCTTTTGCTTTTTTTACAAATGACTCAGCAACCGCACCCGATGCTTTAGCTCGCTCTTTGCCTAGACGGTCAAGTTCAGCCCCCAGCATGGTATCTACCTCATCAAATGCATGATCCAAAGCGTCAAGGTCTGGATAGCGTTCGTAGATTTTAGCAAAGGTACCATCACCGAATAAGACATCATACTTAATCTCCGTCATTTTCTTCTGCATTTCAAAGGCTTCGTCAATGACTCGCTTGTTAATGACTCCTTCTTTGAGATCGTCAAACTCTCCGTTATTGGAGCGCTCAATCAGCTCTAACTGGTACTTGTTAAAGCGTTCTGCGATCTCTTCCTGGAGCGTAGAAAGGCGCGAGATATTTTCTAGTGATGTATCGAATTGGAGTTCGATTTCTCCGATTTTAATGGGAATGTGATTGCGTTTTAGTTCGATTGAAATAGACATGATTTCCTCCTTTATGCACAAAAAAGAGCGTCCCAAAATGGAACGCTTTACTTTCTAACTATTAGCCTACGACTGCAGTAGTTTTTGGAAGTGAGTTGTAAGAGATCTTACAAGAGAATTCCTCGTAGTTTGCAGCAGCCCCAGAGCCTGCCTTGATTGCTGACACGGTAGCAATTCCGACGTGTTGGTTCTTACCGTCAGAGTCTACCACTTTATGCCAAACAAGGCGATCATTTCCAAGTTTGTATTTCAACCCAGCGATAAGAGCCATTGCTTCATCTTCTTTGTCGTAGGTACCTTTGAATGTGTATGATCCTTTTACAGATGTTACAGTAGTTTCTTCTGTACCGTCGCCATCGTAGTAAGCGACTGATGTTGTAGCTTCATCTGTATCGTCGTCCACATCTTCGATCCATTTTGCAAGCTCTTTGTAGGCTTCTTTTGCTGGTTCAGTCTTTGGATCAGTGACTGGTGCGATAAAATGCCCGCGGAGGGCGTTCTTTTGACGTGCCATATATTACACTCCTTTGTTGTTTAAAATTGTTAGGTTTGCAGTGATATCCTGCAAGTAAATGTAAAAACCCTGCTCGTCCCGTTCGTTTAAGGACGGCTGGGTAGTTGTTAAGTTATTAAAAATATATGAGTTGTTTTGACTCGGTAAGACCAGATCAAATTCAGACAGTGCTTTGTTGATTTCCCAAAGGCACTCACTTGCGACAGTCTGATCTTTTACCTTTACAGCGATTTCAAAAATTAGAGTCACATCTCGCGAGCCGTCCATATAAACACGCTCAATCTTCCCGCCCGGTAGTGGATAAAGGACCAAAGAGTCCAGCTCGCTTAGAAAGTCAAGCTCACAAGCAAGCGGTAGACCGAGGGTATTGATAAAATCGCGCAAAACAACGTTAAAATCATTGTTACTTTTCATTTATTAAACCCCATTGCTTTCAGTCCGACCTCTGCCCACTTGTTCCCGTGGTTAGCTGAGGCCTTTAAGTCCCAGCGCTTACCAGTCCCAGGGGTAGTGTACTTCCCAAAGCTAAAACTGCGATACTTGTTATAAGCACCACCATAAAACTGGGCGCGTGCGTATGGTGTATTGTAGATAATCTGTGAGCCATTGCCAGCGACATGACCGCTAGAACGTAGCGGGCCATGCAGTAACGGTACATACGGCTCCATATCTAGTAAGGCTTGGTTTGCGATCTCTAACTGGGCTTTACGCTCCGATGCCTGCGAGGTTTTCCGTGTCGCTCCGCTCAAATCTATCGTGACATTGATACCCATCACATCACCTCGATTTCATAGCAAAAGACTTTGCGACTGAAAGGTTCATAAACAGGAACGATCTTGTTTACGATGTATTCATCGTCGCCATCTTTTACAATCGAGTTACGATATGAGGAATCAATCTCTACATCACAATACTGAGGGTACACAAAGATGACACCAGGCGCACGAAATGACGGGTTCTTCTGTCCGGACGGGTTATTGACTGACCCTGGACCGTCAAAGTTACGGTCAAAGCGAACCGGACTCAATAAAATCGGGTAGGAGAATTCTTCTTTCCCCCACCCGTCTTTCTTTCCAGTTGGTTTTGAGATCGTCACTGAGTCAACTAGTGTCCGTTTATCAATAACGACCATAATCCACCCCGCTATACAGAAAACCAGCCGATTTAAGAGCGTTGAAAGCATCGAGGGATAGATTATACCCCGATGCAGTTTCAGACGATCTAGAGCCGTTATTTGAGCTGTATGACACCGTTGTACGACCTAGCGTAGTGCTTGCGATTGTCTGTTTATCTTCGGCTGTTAAAATGCCCGTGCTATCCAAGTATTGAATTTGGTAAGCCGTGGCAAGTTTAACTGCCTTTTTGCGTGCCTTATGGTCTTTGTCAAAATCATGGAAGTCATAATAATGACGGATAAAGAGATCAATAGCAAGCTCAGCCCGTTTTAGTAACGCTTCAAACTCGCTTGTACTGTCAAAACCTAACTCACGATATTCCTCATGCGTTAAGTATGCCATGATACCTCCTATTCAGAGGCCACCTTTTGGGCCACGGTTTCGCTATCAGAAACAATTTCCAACCATTCCTCACCAAACGCGAGGTTTGTTTTTTGGTTGATTTCTTCTGCTTCTGCAGTCGTCAACTCGTAGACCGTGCCCTCGTCAAAGTTTTGGTCTGTTGACTCAATCAAAAAGTTACAAGTAGCTTTATATTTCGCCATTCGTTACTCCTTGATCTCGTAACCGCTAGTCAAAAAAGCAGATACCAGATTGGGATCAGTAATGGTAAAGGTTACATCGTCCTTTACCAAAACCGTCGCAACCTGTTCAGCTACTTCTTCCGTTTTAGTTGTTTTTGTTTCTTCTGCCATACGTTACTCCTTAGGCTGTTTTATGAACGTAGATCGCTTTCTTCTTGCTATCAAGGACAAAGGCATCGTAACGGATACGACCTTCTACAAGGTAACCATTGATGCCTGGTGGGTTATCGTGGATCTTGTAGTCTTCCAATTTGACAGGAGAAGTGGTTGCGATAGGGTGCGCGATAACAAACGCTACGTTTTCTGGCAAGCGTGAAGTTGGAGTCAAGATAACAGGCAAACCGTCGATAACACCAACTTGTCCTTTAAACGCTACTTCTTGACCGAGGTCAGAGTTCTTCACGAATGATGGATCAAGTTTGATAAGTTTGTAGAATTCTGGAGAAACGTGGAGCTTGCGTCCTTCTTCCGGTACAAGCGCATCAGTCAATTTAACTTGACCGTCAAGCACTGCTTCATACGCGTTGTTCTTAGTTACTGCGCCAGTTTTAACGTTGGCTGTGTCAGCACCAGCAACGACTTTGCCGAAACGGTAAGTATCCACTTCTGGGATAATCACTTCTGAAAGTTGACGGGCAAGGGCTTTGCCTGCTTCCATAGCTCCGTTTGTATCTTGGACTGAACGTTTGTCAATCGTGAAAGTGAATGAACGGTCTTTAGTAAGTGTCAACGTTTGGACGTTGTTTTCAAGTTCGGCTGCCGTACCGTAACGGGTGTTACCGGTAAGCGCGTAGTCGTTCATTGCTGTTGTTGGGATTGAGTAAACTTTAACAGTGTCTACACCGGTAAAGTCGTAGTCAGAGTTGACGATACCAGTCGAGAGGGCTTCTTTGGTAAAGCGCTCATCTACTTTAGCATCAAATTTAGCTGCATAGTTAATAGTCATATAGGCTTATCCTACTTTCTTTTATTTTTAAATGCTGTCAAAGCCAGCAAATAGAGCTTTATCTTCCGGGCTGAGGTCACTATCACCACCAGCGGACGGATTGCCACCAAGCGCGAACTTTGGCTGTGGTTCTTGTGGTTCTTCCTTTGTTACGAAAAGGTAAGGGCTTGATTCCTTTAGACCGTTGATAGTTTCTTCTAGTTTCGGCTTGCCATCTTCTGCAAGCTCGATCTTGTCAAGATCAATAAACTTCATAAGGTCCTCGGAGTTATGCGCTCCCACGTCTTTCAAAGCTAAAGCAACCGCGTTGGTTTTCTTAACTTGCGCAAGGTTCGCTTCACTATCTGTCTTATAGCTTTCAAATTGAGCTTGTAAGTCTGCCAGTTGTTTCTTGGCTTCTTCACTAGCTCCCTCTTTGGCTTGTAAGTCTTTGATAGCTTGGTCCCGTTGTTCAAGTTGTGTTTTCAAGCTGTCGTTTTCTGCTTGCACCTCAGACTTGGCTTCTTTGATTGCTGACCCGTACGCTGCCATAATGCGCTCAATAGTTTCCTTGTCTTCGATACCTGCATCAACTAACATCTCACGTTTTAAACTCATGTCTAAAACTCCTTCCTGTTTTACGTCCAGTAGACGATTTTGGCGGTTTACGTCCGCCAACGAAAGCGCCCAGCGGGTAACGATCCCGCAAGAGGTAAGAAAAAAGGAGGAAATCACCTCTTATCCAGATAATGGGCGCAAAATAAAAAGGCTATAAAAGCCTTTATTCTTCCATACCGCTTACAAAACCTTCGAAAGCTGCCCGCGATATATCTTTTTGACGTTCCAAAAATGTTTTTTTCTTTCTAAACAAAATCTTTTCCAAAAATTTAACAGCCTTATTCATCAGCGTTTTCTCCTTTTGGTTTGTAATACCTTTCCCTCGCATAGTCACGACGCAAGAAAGGCTTGTCCGCGATATAATCTCGCAAGGTTGCCTGTTGGTCTCTGATTTTGGTTTTAAACTTGCTGATAAGTTCCTGGTCGCCTAACTTCTCGGCAACGTGTAGCTTCTCTTTTGACTTGCGAATAGCTCTCTCGTATGCCCTTTGTTTAGATTGCGCATTAGCATTTCTAATCGCTTCTTCTTGTGTGATATTCTTAACGTCCGGCCCTAGTTCTGGTAGTTCGTTGATACCAGGCACAAAAGGAGTAAGCATGTGTCCGCAGTTAATACCCAAACAACCTCCAGGAGTTCCGTAGCCATGATCTGCAAGCGATAGAATACTAATACCGTGTTCTTCCCTTGCTTCGCCATAGGTTACAATATGATGCTGTAAGGGAGCGCAAGCCTCGCGGGCCGTTGCCTTTTTAGAATAATAAAAGGTATCAATACCCAGCTCGTCCGCTGGCATGGTGCGCATCTCTCGGTAGCTTCGCATGACCGTAGTTTTAATAACAGTTCTAGCGTAGTTGTCCACTTTCCAGTAGTGGCCACCTCGGTCAATAAAACCTTTAAAGCCTATCTCTTGCCATTTCATGACGGTTTGAGATACAGCCTTGTCATGCGTGACTAGACCAACCACTTGACGAGCTACGACTTCCTGGACCATTTGACGGTATACATCTGTAACGATGCCTGGAAGCGTGGTATTAATCAAGTTACTAATATCGCCGTGCGACTGTTCGAAATACCCAGCAAGTAACTCCTGCGCGTGCTTAGAATCGCCAAAATCACCACCCCCGAGGTCGTCTATGAGCTGTTCTTTGGTCGTCTGATAGATTTTAAAGCCCTCGTCCTCAATGACCTTTCTGAGCTGTTCACGGCCTATTTTAGAGTAACGGGAGATTGTGTCCAGGTTCTGCTCATTTAACATGTGCATCTGGCTCATTCGCTCTAACTGCCAGATATACGGGTTGTCTGCCAGTGATTCAGCACCGCGCTCTAAAAGCCTGTCAATAACCTCGTCGAATAGGTCACGCGCCATTTGATGATAGATATCACCGACTTGTGAAGCGCGCAACTCTAACTGCTCCTCGTTAAACAATACCGGATACTTGTTACGCGCCATTTACTCACTCTCCATAAATATCAACTTCGCTCGTGCTACGCTCTAGCTCCATGCTTTCTGCTGTTTCCTTTTTGATATCCGCAAGCATTTGTGCAGCTTCCTTATCTGACAAGCCCAGCGCTTTAGATATAGCGTACTGCTTACTAACAAGGCCACTTAACAAGGCTTTAGCGTAGTAGTCAAGCTCGTTATTCTTGTCAACAAAGACACCATCATCAAGGTTTACCGTGATATCGTTCATCTCTGGAATAGGACCGCTATACAAGCCGTATAGCTTACCAATCTCACAAATAGAGATCACAAGCTCTTTGATAGACTGATCTACAAGGCTCACGATACTGTTTCTTAACTGATATGTATCAGAGTTTTCGGATACAACCTCGGTCGCAGTCTTCATGCTCTTACCGTCAAACGTAAACATTCCAGGCGATACTCCAACCTGCATCTCAAACAACGCAAGGCCCTCATTGATTGCCTTGATGTAGTCGTCTGACCGGATAGGAGTAGTAAGGTCTGTGATGTTGATTGGTGTATCTTTCCCGCCGTCAATCTGCTCATAGACGTTTTGCTCTGGATCAAATTCGCGCGTGACTAGATCGGTATCTCCGTGATGGTCAAAACCAATCCGGACAGTTTGGTCTGGTACTAACACGCGCCGTTGACCCATGCGCACTTCCCACTTAAACTCGTCATAAGTGGTATTGATAAAGTCAATAGTACTCTTAGCATTATCAAAGATAGACAGGCCAAGCGGGCTGTTAATATCTTTGTTATTCATGCCAGGAGGTTTTAGGTAAGTAAATAACGGACGTGTAAGCCCGTCAAGCGTTACTTCTTCCTCAAGGTCCTCGTATACCTCGGATAGTGGCACACGGTCACCAACGCGCTCCTTTTCACTCGAACGGTACAGTTCATTAGTGATTGTGTATTTTTTATCCTTGGTCCACTCATGCAACTCAACCAAAGTATAGTAGATTGTTTCTTTTCCTACTGTCTTTTGGCTCTTATTGATAATCGCTGCAGAAGATACGTCCTGCGTATTGGACTGTAACGGATAAAAAACAGGGGCTTGAACAAATGAAATCTTGATCTTATCGTCATCAACGTAAGGACGCATAGCAAGACCACCAAGCGCAAGACAGCTCTCAAGGTATCGCTCAAAGTTCTTATTAAAGCGGTCATTCAGCAAGACTGATTGAATGAACTCGTTTGTCGTTCCATTCGCAACGCTTATCTCTGCCTGCTCATTGAATACCAGGCTGGCGATCTTCTTACAAGCCGTGCGAGCGATAGGCAAGTGGTTTCGTGTCCGCTGTTTATCAACGCGGTTTGAATTGCGGTAACGGATAGGGTCCCACTTACTCTGATAGTATTTTAAGTTCTTCTGGATACGATCGTATTCGTCCTTGTTAATTGCAATTTTAGGATGTTCTGTGATATTGCCTAATGATTGGCTTGTCATTACATATTTACCCCTCTTAAATATATTTCTTATTGATTGTAAGATACTCATTTCAAACCTTTCTTAGGCTTTTAATCTTAATAATTGTGCGTTATCAACGACCATGTACTGGAACGCGTCGCAAGTGTGATCGTCCTCTTTAATGACTTTCGGGTCGTCGTCCTTGACCGTTTTCTCGTCCCACTGATAGCGTTTATGCTCCTCAATAAAATACTTGAGGTTGTTTTCCGTTGGAAAATAATAAAAACGGCCATTCGCAAGGAGCGACTGGACGTACTCTGTCATTATGATTTTCTTCTTCTTGGCCACTGGGTGCCAGCGAATACCAAAGTCCTCTAAATACTGGTTTCTCAATGCTCCCTCCGCGCTATCTATCGTCATTTCAATTACTGGTACATTCGGATATTTCTGCGTTTGTTTAACCACAAAGTCGTGAAGCTCTTTAGATAATACGCTCGGAGCTTTCTTTTTGACCTTGCCAGCCGGGCTGTAGTAGTAGTTATCCACAAGATAGAGATTGGATCTGTTAGTCACAACCGCGTGCAAGCAAGTAGTTGCTGACTGTTGGTGTCCTGTATCTGCTGCGAATAACTGACCTATGACACGCTCACCGTCCGGTATCTTGTCTACGCGTTTAAACAAATCTATGTTATACACGTTTGTACCAAGGCCAACCGGCTCACCCAGGTATAAATACCTGTAGTAGTCGTAGTCGTTGGTCTTGATACGTTCTATCTCGTCCAGCATTTGATCGGTCACAAAACCAAGCTCATCATCAAGATAGCTTGACTCATGTATCAAATACTTCTCAGCCGTTCGCAATGAATCAACCCACTCATTGATCCAGTTATACGGGTTACGCGGTGGGTTGTACGACCAGAAGAATTGCACGAATGGATAGTCCGGGTGTTTTTGACGCATAAAAGTACTGTTTGACTGGTCGAACTCTTCGGAGTCAGCAAACTCGGCTGCTTCCTCGTACCATACCGCAATAACCTTTCCGACCTCATTCGATTTCAGTTTCTGGAAATCGTCCTGGCCGTAGAAGTGGAACGTCGATCCTGTCCGTCTATGTACGATCTTATAAGGGCTTTTAGTCCGCTTGAACTGATTAGCCATGCCAAACTTATCAAGCGCCCAGATTATCTTCTTATAGACGCTATCAAAGATTGTGTTACCAACCTTCCGGACAATAATGATCTCTACGCATTGCCCCTTGGTTATCGCTTTAATCATCATAAAAACAAGCAAGAGAGCAACGACCGATGACTTAAACGAGTTACGACCACCCTTTAAAATATTATAAGGTTTTGCTGACCGCCACACGCTGTAAAACTTAGGATTGATCTCTTTACTGAGTTTTATAGTTGGCTTAGTCGTTTGGGATATCGTCGATGATGAGGATTGACTCATCAGCACCACCTCCCGCCTCGTCTAATGCTTGGGCCTTACGTTTGTTCTCAAGCTCAAGAGACTTGATACGTGCTTTCTGTTCTTTCTTATCAAGCGTATCCTTGGCACCCTCGCTGTTTACTATCTTAGATATCAACTCCATGTGACGCGAGCTACCTTTTAAGGCTTTTTGCATTGCTACCAAAAGGAGAGCTGACTCGTAATCGTCCTCAAAACCCATGTCCTGTAGTACTCTAGAGAGCTGAGGATTCGAAACTTTGGAAACAAGTAGAGCCTCAAGCGTCTTTTTCATGTTCGCTTTTCTTTTGCGTGCCTTACCGGAAGCGATACCCGCTTTTCTTGCATTCGCTCGGCGTTCTTCGGGCGTTCGCTGTTCATTTGGTATTAAATTATCTGCACCAGCCATCGCCTCACTTCCTTTTCAAATAGTATTCTTAGTTCAATTTAACAGCCGTCTGTCCTGTGTGTTCTTCCCAGCGTTGAATTGTAGCATCCACATACCGTGGATCTAACTCCATACCAAAATAGGTCCGGCCCAAATCTTCACAAACAATCATAGTTGAGCCGGATCCATTAAAGCTGTCTAGTATATTCCAGCCTTTCTTGCTGGAGTTTCGCACTAGCCGTTCAATCAATTTCAAGGGCTTCATAGTAGGGTGCAAGCCATTTCTTGTTGGTTTATTCTCGTTGATGATAGTGGTAGGAGAGTTTGCCTGCATACGCTCAATGTACTCAACAAGCTCTGCCTTCGTCATTTTGTTTAAATCTTCCACATCCTCAATAATAGTTGTTAAGGACCGGTCGTTCACAAAGTAATGTGCTGCGCCCTCTTTCCAGCCATACAAGCAAGGTTCATGTTTCCACTGATAATCTTGACGACCCAAAACAAGGGTGTTCTTATTCCAGATTAAACATTGACGTACTGTCCATCCGATATCCGAGCAAGCCCCCCTAAAATTGTAACCTTCCGAATCTGCGTGCCAGATATAAAATGCCCCACCTTCGCGTAGAACCGTGTCTGCAGCAAAGAACGCGTCTCTCAAAAACTTTCTGAATGATTCATTATCCATGCTGTCGTTCATAATCGTTAGAGCTTCCTCGGTTCCACCTTCATAGGCTACGTTATACGGCGGGTCAGTAACAATCAAATCAATCTGCTGTCCGTCTACCAATTTCGCAAGCTGGTCTGGATCAGTAGAATCACCACACATAAGACGGTGCCGTCCAAGTTGGTAGATATCTCCCAGCTTCGCGATTGGTTCCTTGGTTTCTTCGACTTCAAAGTCGTCCTCTTCAACTTCGGACTCCGGCTCGTAGTAGTCAAACCCGAAATCTTCCATGTCAATGTTCACAATACTTTCAAGCTCTGAGTTTAAAAGTTCAATGTCAAACCCAGAGTTCATAGTCAATTTATTGTGAGCTAGGATGTAAGCGCGTTTCTGCTCATCATCCATGTGCGATAGACGAATCACTTCCACCTCGTCAAAGCCTAATTCTTTCAAGGCCTTGTACCGTCCGTGGCCCTCAATGATAACATTGTCCTCGTCAATCGCTATTGGGTCGTTATTCCCAAACTCCTGGATTGATTTCTTGATCTGCTCAATTTGTTCGCGAGGGTGTAACTTCGCATTGTTCTCATATTCAGTTATTTCTGAAATACTAATTTTCTCTATTTTCACTTTTAACTCCAAGCACCAAAAAGAGCGCACCTTAACGATGCGCGCTTCTCGGGTTATATGGTCTACTTTGTCCTCATTGACAAAATAATTCAAGGGGCCTAGTAAGTAGCACCAAACTTACATCATCGGTCACTTTCATTTTTCGTTTTTTGCGGTGCTTTTTATAGCCGGGACGGGAATCGAACCCGCATTTACAGTTAATAGTCCGCCACTCTACCGTTGAGTTACCCAGCAACCTACTATAAGGAGACAACCAAATGGCGAAGTTCCTTCCTACTTCATTGGATAATACTATAATACCACTCAATACAGCGCTTTTACTCCCGATTTTCTTTCAATTATCTCCCAAGAATCTATACTCTAGCAATTCCCCTGCTTTATAAGCCTCTGCGAACTCTAATAAAGCCCGATCCAGCAATCTGTAGTATTCACTTTCCGAATATCCCAGACTTGGATAAATAGCCTTGTCTTGTCTAAATCTCACTCTACAATATCGTTCAATCAAAATCTGCGATAAGTTGAGATCAGACAGTCTATTAATAGCTGATGCCATAAGTTCCAGCTCTTGCTGGGCGCTTACCCGTCTTATAACCATTTGTTCAGTTTGACGGCTGGGGGAACTTGGTGCGCTTTTTGGCTCTAGCGAGTAAGTAGCTGTGACTTTTGGGCTATACTCCTCCCCTGCTATCCGTAACAGTACGCGGTAGTTTTTTAGGGTGTTATCTGCGTTCTCCTTTGTTTTGTTCTTTAGCACTTCTCCGAAAAGCATTCAATCCCACCCTTCCATTTTAGATATTAAGTTCAGCGCTTCTAATTTCCGTCTTAAGCGGCGCTCTCGCTTGCGTTCTTCGTTTCGCTTGTAGTTATGATTATCTCTGTAGAATCGTTCGACCAGGTCCTCGCTAGACCGACCTGGGCCTACTTTATCAAGCGCCTCTTTCATACACTCGTAGAGTAGATCAGTCTCGACGAATCCAACGAATCTCGCGATGATTGCAGACGACGGCATTCTGTTTTGTTTCTTGTATTTCTCATAACGCGCTCCGTCTTGGTATGCGTTGTGACTTTTCGCGACTTTGAAAAAATCATAGATAGAGTCAAATTCAGCTATCGCCTTATCCGCTTCTTGGAAAAATTCTTTTTTCAATTCCATCATCTTCCCCTGTTTTCATCGTGATTAGCTCAGCGTTTTTCATGACAGTCTCCATAATTGTCTGACACAATTCTTCTGGTGTCAGATCACCCTCCAACTCCGTTCTCATCTGCTACCTCCTGTAATTGTTGAGCCATACGTGAATTATAATCATTGTTCAATTTATTTATAATCACGTCCTGCATCACGTTTTTTTCTTCGATTTTTTCGAGCTCGTCCTTTTGTGTTCTGATTGTCTGCTGTAGCTCGCTGTTGCTCGTTTTGAGCACCCGTACTCGTGCGTTAAGGTTGACGCATGCGGCAATTAAGACAAACAGAATAAACGCAAAATTCGCACGTATCAACTTATCATTGTTCGTCATTTTCTCGCCCCTCTTTCCTGTTTAATTTCTTTGCGTTCATTAGTCCACTATCTAAATTAAGAGGTTCACTTTGCGTCTCAAAAGAATTGTTTCCCCTTTTTCTGCCCAGTATTCCCACGATGATTGCACCGATAAAACCAATTAACCAGATAGCACCGATAATCAATTCCACGATATCCGATAATGTCAAAGCAAAGATCATTTCTTTTCTCCTGTCACTCGATTTCTTTCTACTCTCAATTTAAAGCTAGTGTCATCACCAAAACATACCAGCGTTGTTTCTTCTTCCCATTGATTTTTAGTATATGGGTATCTTCCCGGTCTATTCATCACTCCACCTCCAACAATTCGGGATTTTCGTAGACGTTGCCGATGATTTCAAACGCCACCGAATTATCTTCTAGCAACTCTACCATCGGTACATCTTCATTGTCTTCAAAAACATGGAACATCAAAACGCCTATCTTGCTATTTTGGGAAACTCTTGCATTTATTGGCGTTTCAGTGTCGTCCACTTCTATAGCGATAACATCCCCCTCAAAGATTTCCTTGCCATTCTTATCAAGCAAACCTGTTGATTGCATGAGTTTGACTCCCTCGATGCTTCGCTCAACAAACTTGTCTGTCTCTACTAATTCATCGGTAAATCGTAGTGTTCTGACTTCTGCCATATTCTTTTTATCCGTAGACCACGCTCTAAACTTTGGAATCATCTTGCACCTCCTATGAAACTATTAACAATATTTTGCTGTTCAGTATCGATTATTTTATTTTTATAATTCAATATCGGAGCCATAATGTCATTCATCAGTGCAGGCTTCAAAATGATTTCATTTGTTATCAAAAATCTTTTACCGTCGATTTTTAATTTTATATCATGCCCGTTAGCGATATGCTCAAGGTCGTTTTTAGATAAATATATTTCAAATTTACTCATTCTCCCACCCCCTCAAAATAACTATGAAATTTACTTAGGTTCACAATAGCGACTTCTTCAACGGAATGTTTTTCGATATCAAAGTCTGGATCATTTTTCCCAAACTCTTTCTTTATGGCTTTTTCCGCTAGAAAAGGTAAGGCGAATATACTTGCTCCGTTTTTTAAGGCAAGCGCTTGACCGTGTTTATTTACTATTCGATACCCTATATCAAACGGTCTGATTTCCATTGGGATTTTTATGCATTTACTTTGATTCTTCATTCCTTCTTCAAGCGTTTGTATCATTCTTCCACCTCCTCAATCTCAATCCCCGGACAATCAAACACCCAGCCAAAGCCAGCTTTTTCAAGCATTTCCCGAGTGTGTTTTACGCGAAAATCTAACGGTTCACTTTCTCCACTAAAAAAATATTCATTCAAACTTATACGACAATTTAAGTAGTTGTAGCCTTCTTCTGCCCCTTTTACTTTAACAATATACCGCTTCTCTTTCGCGACCTCGTATCCATCAAGCCAAGCACAGGCAAAAGCTTCTTGATTGTCTTTGACCTTTAAAAACTCTTTTAGCTTTTTATAGTCTTTTTGGTTTGCATAATTGTAAAGATCGATTTCTTCAACTAGTAAAGCTCGGACCAAGGTTACACCCGTATTTTTGCAATACTTGATCCAGTTAGCAATAAACCATGGGATCGTGACTTTTTCAAATTTCTTTAACATACCGCCCACAAGGAGACCGCCCTGCTCGGTTTCAAACGCTATTGTCACTTTATTATCTTTTGCGCTTTCTGTGATTGAAAGTGTAGGTTCTGTGAACAATGTATCTTTCAAATTATCAAATAATGTGTTATTAATGTGTTCAATTAATTCTCGTTTATTCATTTTCATTTACCTTCTCTTTCTTCTGCTTCAAATTGCATCCATACCAGATCCTCATATAAGCATCTGGCTTGTTTCTTAATATTGCTCAAGTCTTGCGCGCTTATCTCTTCTTGTTCGCGTAGCAAAGATGCTTTGATGCTAATTAATTTCAGTAGGTACTGTTGGCACTTTGAAAGCTGCAATCCTTTTTCTTCTTGAATGTCTGGGCTTTGCGAATATCCCAAAAGATACCCTTCGCTTACCTCGAAATAGTCTGCTAGTTTTTTCGTCTTAACGGCTTTGATTGCCGTGTCGCCGTGTTCCCATTTTTGAATAGTTCTTACACTTACACCAAATATGTCAGCAAGGGCCTTCTGGGTTATCTTACGTTGTTTTCTTAGTTCTTTAATCCGGTTCACTTTACAGGTCCTCCTCTTTTACAAAGCTACCCTCAACCCAGCGACCCTTGCGGTCTTTAATCTCGTTGTAAGCTAGTTCGAAGCAATCCACGAAGTCATATCCTAATTTGTGCGCGATAGCTTTTAAATAGCTCACGATTCTCAAAAGGTTAAACTTAGCATTTATTTTAACTTCTAACTTGCGCGAGAATTGGAACTCGCTGGCATTGTCAATCATCAACTCAAAGCAGTCTTTGATATCGCCCTTTCTCGCTTCTACTGCCTTAGTCATGATCTCAACCGGATCAAGTTCAATCATCATTGCCAATCCTACGACAACCACGGCACAATCACCGATGCTGTCCTTTGTGAGTTGCTCTTTTTGCTTGGCATACCCTGCGACCAGTTCACCCATTTCTTCGAATAGTTTGAGCGTCTGTTTAAAGATATCCCCCTGCGTGATATCACGGTCCAAAAACCACTGTCTAGTCAGCTCGGTTAGTTCCTCGATTTTATCAATATCCATCCATCATATCCCCCTCGATTTCTTTTAATTTCTTGTCTATGGCTTTAATTTCCTTGTTCAGCCATTCGCGATAGTTCGCGCTGTAGTGGTGTCCTCGCGTATTGCTGATTGTTTTAAGTTGTAGTTCCTCGCTCAGCGCTCAGCCGTTTCTCATAGATACGCTTGGACCGTAGTAGATTTTCCTTTTCCATATCAAATACCTAAACGATGATTTTCTAGGCCGTCCCTAAAGCTGTACATTTCTTCAAAATATAGCCCGATCAAGATTGCGTCTGCTTCATCGTCCTTAACGTCCTTATTAAATTTATCTGCCACGATGTCAATTGCTTGCTGTTTCAAAACCTGCCGGCCTTTGCCTTTAATAGCAAAGTGCTTTCTCCAGGTCCGCACGTTGACGAAGTAAACGCGGTCTGCAATGAGCCGGGAAAGGATAATGCCCGTTGCTATTCCGATTTTAACCATCGTTTGCTGGTTGCCACCTCCGACGTTGTTCTGCTCGATCACAATCTCTTTAAATGGTTTGTTATACTTTAAAATCAACCGCGACTGAATAGCTTTCAGTTTGTTCGCCATTTGAAAGGCTCGCTCTAGAAATGTACCTTTAGGTTTGACAACCCCACTGTCTAACAGGTCCGGGCCGTCATATACAGCCCAGCCTGTCGCACTAGTGGAAGCGTCAAGTGATAACGTCAATTCTTTCATTCGTTACTCCAAGCCACGTTTTAATAAATGACTCAAAAAAGCTTTGAATTCATCTTCTTCATCGTTTAGTTCCGGCTCTTTTAACTCAGAGCCATCTTCCTCAGTGATCTCGTATTCTGCTTTGACTTTAACAATGCGACCACCTACTGCCTTAGCTAGATTTTCCATAGATTTGTCGGTTTTCTCATTACCTTTTTCAAAAATCAATGCAAAGCGAATATCATCTGTTGTTTTAGCTGTAAATGTTAATGTTCTGCCATTATTTTTATACTCAGCCAAAAATCGGTTGTTTTTATCGATTGCGATTGCGTAAAATTCTTTTTGTTGTTTCATGTTATTTCTCCTTTTTTAAAATAAAGTTAGTTGCTGTTTAAAATCTGCCAAAGTAAGTCCGATTGATCTTAGATCGTTACTGATCGCGGTTAGATCGTTAGTGATAATTATTCTGTTTAATTCCCTTGAATACCGCTGTGTCTGATATCCTCCCAGATCGTCCTTATCCCAGACATCTTGTATAATTTTGATTTCCGGGTACTCTCTGGCAAAATGTTCTTCAATCCAAGTCATAGGCTAAAACGGTAAATCATCATCTGAGATGTCCATAGGGTTTGCGTTCATTGGCGCTTGCCGTCCAAAGTCTGGCTGGCTGTAACCTTGCGACGGCCCAGCTTCACGGTCTTTCCGACTTTCCAAAAGCTGGAAGTTATCCGCTACAACCTCAGTCACATAAACCCGCTGACCTTGCTGATTTTCGTAGCTCCGTGTTTGAATTCGTCCTGTGATACCAATCAAAGCACCTTTCTTGGCCCAGTTTGCAAGGTTTTCTGCTTGCTGTCGCCAGATCACGCAGTTGATGAAATCTGCTTCACGTTCGCCATTTTGGCCTTTAAAGTTTCGGTTTACTGCAAGTCTGAAAGTGGCTACCGCTTGATTGCTCGGTGTGTAACGTAGTTCTGCATCGCCAGCCATACGGCCAACGAGGGTTACTGAGTTAATCATATTTAATCTCCAATCAAATTGTTCAATGTAACGATGCTGTTTAATTTCTTCTGGCTACGGCAATAATCGCAATGACCGCAAGCCTTAGGTTCTACCTTGTGCTGAATGACACCCCAGACTTCCTTGATGGTTTCTTTCACTTCTTCCAAACCTTCCTCAAGCCATTCTTCATCAATCCGAATAACTTCCTTGTCTGGCACTTCCTCCTTGCTCACAGCTACGATGATAGGCCGGAACTCATCGCCTATCATTTGTTTTAGCAACTCCCGATAGATTGCAAGCTGTGAGTGATAGCCAAAACCTAAAATGTTATTGACCGCCGTTGGTACTTTGCGACGCAGTTCTGCGTTCCATTCCATATCATAGATAGACTTCATTGTCTTTAGGTCTGCAAAATATCCCTGCGTTAAGTTCACACTATCCAGCTTCCCTTTGAACGGCACCCCCTCAATCTCACCATACACGATCATTTCTTTTTCAACGTCTTCGGTTGAGCTGCCGTGATATAAGCGATTGAAAGAGGGATCGTCTTTCAGCGATGCAATCATAGAGTCGCCGATTAAAAACTCTTTCTTGAGTTGCCCTTTGGTTTTACCAGCCTTTGAAATCAGCTTGTCACCCTTTTCTTTTAGAAATGCTTCGTGCGCTTCTTGACTCTCGAAGTAGCTGTGTACATAATTTCCTAAAAGCAAGGGTGTTTCATCTCGTGACTCGGTCCAAGTGCCACCCTCTACAGCAAGGGCGCGTGCTGGACATTTTAAGAATTGCTTCATTCGCGAGTACGATAGGTACTCTTTGTCTTGATAATAATTTTCTTGAGTTAACTCTTTCATCATTGCTCCTTAGGTGTGATTGTCCCACCCTCAAATAGTCCAAGTTCTTCATAAACACCATCTTCAATCTCAGAACCATTCTCAGACACTTCTGTTGGCTCTGTACGCTCTTTTTCTGGTTCGGTAATATTATCTGCTGGTGCACCCTCCAAAAAGCTCTCAAGTGATTCTGTGGCTTCTGGTGGGGTCACATCTTTTGCTCCATTTTGGACATTGCTGTCTACATTATCATCAATAATGGCCTGTTGCATTTCGATTGACAAAGGAGCATAGGTTGAAAGCAACTGCTTCAATACTGTCTTGCGTGCCATTGCGTCAAAGTCAGTCTGCCACGGGCTAGATTTACCACTAAAAGAACGGCTGTATTTCTTACCGTGTGCAAGAACGCGATCTTTGGTCCAGAATAAGGTTTTTTCAAATCCGTTCGAAAGTCGCATGAATGCAAAGTAACCAGCTACTTCTTCGTTTGCTTTTGGCAAGGCCTGCATGTCTACTTCCAGGTCTTCGGTGAGTGGGTTGTAACCTTTGAACTGGCTTGCGTAGATTTCCCCAGCATTAAGTTTGACAATTTGACCGCTACGCTGTGCGAGTTGGATCAAACCCTTGTAGCCCAACTGAAATTGTGCTTCTGATCCATACGGTACAATGTAAGCAAACCCGAGATTAGGATCAATAGGCAAGTCAAGCGTTGCTGCTTTCATTGCTGCATTCAGTACGCTTGTGTTTGAGGCCTTGGCAAGATGGCTGTTGTTGTTTACGATTGATAACAGGCTGGTAACAAACTGTGTTTCACGGCCGTTTACTACCGATTTCAGTTTTTCCAAAACCACTGGGCTGTTAAAAGCGTCCTTTGGTGCCATTAAATCAAAATTACTTCTACTCATTTTTCTTTTCTCCTTTTTAATCTTCTTCGTAGTGAATCCAGCGACCATTCACACAATACCAATCGTCTGGATCTCCGCGTTCTTCCTCAATTTCCGGCTGTAGATAGTCGCGATCATAATCAAATGGAGACATTCTCGCGCTCCTTCAATTTCTTGTAACTGTCCCAGCTCGTAGCTTTTAAGCTGTTCAGTAGTTTCTGCTCTGTCTTGATCTGCTTCTTGTACTGCAGCACCCACGCTGTGTACTCATCGTCATTCTCCGCGAAGTAATACCCGCGAGGAAGTGATCGGCTGGCCACGATAGGCACTGAGTAGTTAAGCCGTAGTTCTGCGATGCCACCTCGTACCTTTCGCACTGACAAGTTTGTCATTTTGGCAATGTCGCGTGTGGTCAGTACATTCGCCCGTCCTACTCTGATACAGGCTAGTATTAGTTGTAAGCGTTCGTTCATAGCTTACCCTCCTCTTGATACTTCATTAAAACTTCTTGATACTTTTTCAAAAGTTGGTTTTTTTGGTTCAGTTCCTTCCGCAATCTTCTGTTATCGTTCAAAGTTACTCGAAGTATATTATTTTTGCCTTCTAGGTCGATTTTTTGAAAACGTATCTCTTGTTTTAACGCTTTAATTTTTTTGCTACAAAACATCTAGTGCGCTCCAATCGTTGTCTGAGCGTGAGTGCTTGCGTGCATAAGCTAAATCAGCTTTAAATGCTTGATAGCCCTCGTTGAATTTCTCTTGTAGATCTTCCTCGTACTGTTGCATGATCGCTTCCTGTTTGGCCAGTCTAGCCTTTTTACGCTGTGCGCGTTTAAAATCCCAAACTGCCCCTGCGAAGCCGGCTGCAAAGAATAGTCCTGCAACTACCATAGTCCCTAATAATTCATCGTACATTTTAAATCTCCTTATTGATTCGTCTGATCGCGTTATAATAACCGCTATCTTTTGGTATCGTGTACCATGTTAAATCGTCTACCTGGCTACCGTCTGACATGATGTTAATAATGCGCGGTCGCCATTGATTTTTATTCCTCGTCATGTTATAATTCCTTTAGAAAAGTTTTATCTCTTGACCGCTTGGAGTTCCCTTCTCCAAGGGGTCTTTTTTATGCTCTACCAGCTAAACGGCAAGCGTACAGGTCCATGATTTTACCTCTGGCACTATCCGGATCACTAGCTAGTAGCTTGGTTTTCATTTCGTCTGAAAGCTCGTAGCAAGTAGCTTCGAAGCCCTCAATCATTTTGTCAATCAAAACGGCAATTTCCTCCTGTCTTCTGCGTTGTCCGGGTATTTAAAGTAAAGGTCCCGTCCACCTTTGGTTATGCGACTTACTAGACCAGTTTCAAAGAGTGACTTCATTTCTGATCCTACAAGGTTCGTCGTGATGATTGTTGCTTCTCGCTCGTCTAACAAGCTGTACAGAAAGTCTTGCTTCCATTGTGCGTTGTCAGATCGTCCGAGGTCGTCCAGGATCAGATAGTCAACTTTTTTGAGTAGCTCCAGCCATTCGTTGCTAGTCATTCCCTCTTTACGGTTGAAAGAATTTTGAATTTTGATAAATAAGGCTGGCAAGTTAACAAATAGTATGCTCTTTGGTAGTTTGTTTGCTTTCCAGTCAGCGTTTAGCTTACTTGCTATCGCCATCGCTAGATGTGACTTACCGCGTCCAGCCTTGCCCATTATCAGAGCGTTACCTTTGCCGTCGTGTAAGTAATGTGATACCAAGCGCAAAGCGTAATTCTTTGCTTCACGGTCAATTGGATTCGTAACCATAAAGTTTTTAAAATTCGCTTCTTTTAGTCCGCTAGGCACGATGCTGTTTTTATCCAGCACGTCGTAAGTCTTGCGCAAGATAGTAGCTGTGTGAGCTTGACCGATTTTCTGCTCTTCTTCACGCGCCATTTTCTCCCTTTGACATTCCGGACAAAAGGTTCTGTTCCGTTCATCCTGTAGCGGTACATCATCATTTAACGACCACTTAAAACATTGATGTATTTCACAAGTCTCTTGTTCGTTGATGTGATAGACAAGCGGTAGATCCATAGGCTATCCCTCCTCATCTTCTTCCCAGGGTAGCAAGTCCGTGTAAGGACTGAATACTGGGTTTTTGATAGGGTAAGGGCTGGCTTCTTTTTTGGTTTGTTTAACCAGCCTCTTACGGTCATGCTCCTCGACTTCTTCAAGTGAGGTAAAACCCTCTTTCTTCCAATTTTCTAAAATTGCTTTTAGATAGTTAAAACTGGTAGAGCCTGCATCTTCAGTCTTTTCTACCGCGTACTGGATCATAGGGATTGTAAAGTGATCTAATGCGATATAGTCCATTAGCATTTGAGTGTGACGTTCATTAATTTTGATGTTGCTGTCTTTGATAATCTTTGAAAAAGATTTTTGACCAGCGTCATCGTCTGTGTTGATGACTTTAGTATTGTTATATTTAGTCTTGATATATTTAGTATTGATTGCGTCTAAATTCTGGACTTCTAGGGGTCTATTTTCTAGACTCCCTGCGTCTAAATTCTGGACTTCTAGGGGTCTATTTTCTAGACTCCCGAAAATGTAAATCCGATTGGGTCTATTTAACCCTTGATATACTTCTTTAATCAGTCCACAATCATTTAACTCTTTCTTGGCATTTATAATAGTTTGACGGCTACAAGATAATGTTTCCATTAGTTCTTCTATTGTGAAATAGACGTAGACATCTCCATTCTTGTCATACCAATTGTTTCTGATAGAGTATGTTCTTCTGTCAAATACCAGCATATATACAATTTTGGCTCGTATACTCAAATGCTTGTATTCTTCTTCAAGCAACCATTTCGGAAATTGATAAAAAACGTTGTTTCTCACTTCATTTATCTTCACCCGCTACCCCTTTCACTTCTTTGTAAAACTTTTCGTCCGTTAAGAGTTTTATATCTCCATCTGATGCTCCGATTGTTCTTGCTAAGGTTTTAATGTTCAAAATCTTTCCATGTTCAAATATTCCGTTGAGAATAACATGAAGAAATAACGCTTGTGTGCTTAATGGTAGTTCTGTTACTTTATCCAACAAAGCATACTCTCTAGCTTCTTCAATATCACTAAATTTCAGTTGAAACATTATCTTTCTCCTTTCTATTCACTCCCGAAAGTTCACGCTTCATGAACTTTATATTTAAAAAAATAAGCTGGGATATCTTTAGGATCAAGACCAAGCACTTCAACCGCTTTTGAAATTTCGCTATCTTTCCAAGATACCTTGTTATTCAATTTAAGCGAGATACTGCGCTCTGATACGCCCATAGCTTCAGCAAATGCCAGTTGCGTTCCCATTTTCTCTGTGATCGCACCTAACAGCTTTGAGTAGTCATTGCTCATATTATAGCTCCTTTCTATGTTCACGATTCATGAACTTTGTTTATGGTTAAAGTATAACATGCACCGTGAACTTTGTCAACAGTTTTTTTCATAATTCTTGAACTTTTTTATTTTTATTTTTCAAATATTGTGATATACTATAGTAGAAATAAGGAGTTGATCAAAATGAGAAAGTACGAAACAGCGGATAGAATACGGCAATTAATGGAAGAAAAGAACTGGAAACAGGTAGATATCTTCAATAATTCAAAACCTTATCAAGAAAAATTAGGTGTCAAACTTGGCAAAAGTGCTATCTCGCAATATGTGAATGGTGTACAAGCACCCGACCAAAGACGGCTGGCTTTGCTTGCTCTAACTTTTAACGTGTCAGAAGCCTGGCTCATGGGGTATGATGTACCACGGGAACGGGAAGCAACCACTGAAACCGGCTACTCAGAAACAGACCTACGCAAGCTGGCAGAAAGTGCAAAGACTTTTGACGGCAAGCCATTGACAGAAAACGATATACAAGCGATTAAAAACATAATAGAAATTTACTTACAAGGCAGATTATGACTATAGAAGAAATTTGTGACAGCGAGGGAGTGACACTTGCTTACTTTGATAACGAATTATGGCCACGACCAGGAATGATAATCTCAGATATGAGGATTATCTTTGTAAATAAATCACTAACTAGAGAGGCCCAGAAAAGGGTCATATTGCACGAATTAGGCCACCTAGACCATACCGAGGCTAATTATATTATAAACCCGATAAAGTGCGAGAATGAGGCTAACAGGGCCATGATACACGCGCTACTGAGAGAGGAGCTGGAAAGAGTAGACAAGGAAGATTTTAACTATTTAAATTTTATGGAACGACACAAACTGAAATCAGTGACAGATGAACTAATGGTCATTGATGAATTTTACAGGCTAGTGGGATAGCCGGGAGGAAAATATGAAAAAGGTAACATTTGCAGCAGTAGCAATACTAACTCTATTTATCGCTGGGTGCAGTCAGCAAGAAGCAGATACGGACCAAAGTCAAGAACAAAGCGCGGAACAAGTCTCATCATCAAGTAAAGCATCGACTTCTTCAACTTCTTCTAGTGATGTTTTACAAGGACGTTCTGCTTATGATGTTTTTGTGGAAAATTTTAAAGCATGGGTACATGGAGTTGATCCTAAAGCGTCTGTTAATTCAACTGAGAAAGATATAGCAATCACTATTTCAGACGCCCTAACCGATGAACAGATTAAACAGGCTCAACCTATGGTTGACGGTATGCTTAAAATAAAACAGTCTGGAGAGAATGAGCTTAGACAGTATGACCCAAACTTTAAAGCTCCAAACCTTATCGTTTTAGATGTTAATGCGAAAGTTATTGCACAGGAGCAAGACGGTAAAATGATTTTAGACAAATAAAAAAAGCCCCACGCTCTCAAACTTTGGCGAGTCTGAGCGTGAGGCAATGCAAGATAAAGAAAGGTTTCAAAATGACAAATTTTGAAAGGTGTCTTTCTATACTCTATTTTATCAAAAAAGGAGTATTAAGACAATGAATGAAATTAATAAAGTGGCTCTATATGTGCGCGTGTCTACCACTTCCCAGATGGAAGAGGGCTACTCGATAGAGGAACAGAAAGCAAAGCTGGAGAGCTACTGCGATATTAAGGACTGGCATGTTTACAAGATTTATACAGACGGGGGCTTCTCTGGCTCTACAACCGAGCGCCCAGCACTCGAACAACTGATAAAAGATGCCCAGAGCAAGCTATTTGATACAGTACTAGTATACAAGCTGGACCGCTTGAGTCGTAGCCAAAAGGACACTCTATACTTGATAGAGGATATCTTCTTAAAAAATAATATCGAGTTCGTGAGCCTACTGGAAAACTTCGATACATCGACACCATTCGGGCGGGCCGTTATAGGACTTTTGAGCGTATTTGCTCAACTTGAGAGGGAGCAGATCAAAGAGCGTATGCAATTAGGCAAGCTGGGCCGGGCTAAATCTGGCAAGTCCATGATGTGGGCCAAAACGTCCTACGGATACAACTACGACAAAGAAACAGGGTCAATGACCGTCAACGAATATGAGGCGCTAGCAGTTAAAGAAATATTTACTTCTTACTTGGCCGGTATGTCTATCACTAAATTAAGAGACAAGATAAACGGGGAATACCCCAAACAACCAGCTTGGAGCTATCGCACAATCAGAGGAATACTAGCCAATCCTGTATATTGTGGTTTAAATCAATACAAGGGCCAGACTTTCCAAGGCACACACAAGGCTATAATCTCGCTAGATGATTTTGAGCAAACGCAAAGAGAGCTGGCCAAACGGCAGCAGACAGCCAAAGAACTGTCGAACCCTCGACCATTCCAGGCCAAATATATGCTATCTGGGCTGGCTCAATGTGGATACTGCCACGCGCCCCTTAAAGTCATTTTAGGCCAAAAGCGAAAGGACGGCACACGATTTAAAAGATACGAGTGCTACCAACGACACCCACGAAAGACAAAGGGTGTCACGGTCTACAATGACAATCAAAAGTGCGACTCTGGATACTATGACATGGAACTATTAGAGCATTATGTACTAACACGCATCGCTCAGCTACAGAACGACCCAGACAAGATACAAGAACTATTTTCGGACGATACCAGCCCAGCGGTTGACAAGCAAGCAATCCAGAAGCAGATAGACAGCCTAACGCTCAAACTGAGCAAGCTGAATGATCTATACTTGGACGACAGGATCACGCTGGACGAATTAAGGGCCAAGTCTTCAGATTTTATCAAGCAAAGAAACGCGCTGGAAGAAGAAATGAAAAAAGCCTTGAATGATAAGCAGGCGGGCAAAAGAAAGAAGATTGAAAAGCTATTAGATGCTAGTAGTGTGCTTGATATGTCTTACGATAATCAGAAAGTTATTGTCAGAGAGTTAATTGACAAGGTACAAGTCACATCTGACAAGATAGTTATTAGATGGAAAATTTGATAAATTTGGTTACGCTGTTTTCAATAAGTGTAAAGGCTTTAACCTGATAGGTTTTTAATTTTTTCATAAATGAACCTCCATATTTTGATAAATCGGCAGCAACATGGCTGCATAGAGTAACACAATCACAAGAGCCACAAAGACAAACACCAAGGGTTGTATCACATTCATGGCCTTGTGAACCTGACGAAAGAAATCTTCCCATGTTTTTTCAGCGTAGATCTCTAACTCACTTCCGAGCTTTGATTTGACTTCACCATATTCAATCATAAGGGGCAATTCTTTTTTGAAAAAAGGATACCCCCTGACCGTTTCTGAAAAGGACTGGCCACGATCTAAAGAAAGAGCTAAGTCCCTCCCAATTTCTTGAAAAAGCTGGGATTTTTGCTCCTGCATCATGGAAAAAATCTGAGACAATTCCAATCCTTGCCCAATCAGATTGCCCCATTCTCTGGCATAATAGGCTGTCAAATAAGCTTGAATCATGCCTTTTCCGAAAGGCAAATGAGACAAGGTTCTAAAAACCTTGATCTTGCCCGACTTCCGATAATAGAGAAAGCCGAGTAAGAAGAAGGTCACCAGTCCCGCTCCTAAGGCCAAAAAGAGTTGGGGGAAGGAACTGATCAATTGTGTCCCAATATTTTGAGCATCCATTTGAGGGAGCAAATAATTACGCAGGCCTAGCATAATCAAAACTAAAAACCCAAGTAAGATAAGAGGATAAGTGCTCACCTCAATCAGCTTTTTCTTGACCTTGCGCATGTTTTCTAAATAAGCACTGATTTTCTTCAAGCTCAATGCAAGATTGCCATGGAGCTCAGCGAGAGACAGCTGTGTCGTCACTGCATCTGAAAAACCGATCCCCGCCATCATCTCTGAAAAACTCCGGCCCCGCGAGAGATCCTCTCGCATCTGGGAAACCAAACGACTCTCCACTAGGTGGGAGCGATCCAGAAAATCGACGATCTCAGACAGATGAAAACCACTCGAATAAAGATTCAAAAACAATTCAATAATTTGCTTTTGTTTAGCGGTAGATAATTTTTTCGGCTTGGGCCTGAGCCAGCTGGATATATCCCGATTGAGCCAAGAGATCCATTTGTTGGTTCCAGCGGCTGGCTGAGTGCTCTTGGTAGTTTTCCGTCGCAAAATCGACCACACCTCCTCCTGCAATTAATCGTTGGTAGCAAATACCTTGTAAAACAATCTTGAGCTCTTCCTCACTCACTCCAAGTTCTAAGAGCCTCTCATAAACACCTCGAACGCTTTTCGCATGAATAGTAGAGAAGACGGTGACTCCTGTCAAACTAGCTCGTACGACCGCACGAGCTGTTTCCCTATCTCGGATCTCTCCAATAATGAGAAGGTCCGGCCGATGGCGTAAGGAGAGTTTGATCAGGTTGTCATAGGTCATGCCGATCTGGTCATTCAGCTGAAGTTGAAGCATATTGTCCTGCTTGATCTCGACAGGGTCTTCAATAGACATGACTTGCTGGTCCGCAAAGCGCTCTTGCGCCAACGCATGCATGAGAGTGGTCTTTCCCGAACCAACAGGACCTGCAAAGAGATAGAGGCCACGACCAGCCAATTTCTTCTTCAAGTCCGGCAACTGATCAAACCAAAACCGCAATTCACGTTCCTCATCATGCAAGAGCCGAATGACCAAGCTTTCATAACCACGATAATCCCCCACCGTCGACAAGCGAATCGAGACCACTCCATTCTCCAAAGGGTAATCACACGATCCTAGCTGGCTGCGCCTTTTTTCTCCCACATTCATCCCTGCTACGAACTTAAAGTGGCTGATAATAGCTGTCATATCTTCAAAAGGGAAGGACTGCACAAAGCGCCTCTCGTCTCCCACCCTCATAAAAACTTGGTACTCCTCCTTCCGAGGAATGAAGTAAAGATCCTGAGCTTCTTCCTTTTTCCCCATACGGATCAGTTTTTTTGCAATTTCTTGAACCATAGTTCCTCCTCTCACTTATACTATTCGAAAAAGAAGACAAAAAAAGAAGACTTTCTAGATCGCTCTAGAAAATCTTCCGAATGTCTCTTATGACAGGGTTGTCCCCTTTTTTGAATCGAGTGTATATTGACAAGAACGGTGTTTGCGACTGCCTCTTTCCTTTTCGTAGCCTGGGCGGAGCTTGCTTTTAGGGATCTTGTGCTCGTCTTCTAGAAGGACAATCGAATGGAAAAACTGCACATCTTCACTGCAGTCCTCACACCACTCTTGCTCCTTGGTATCCCAAAAGATCGTCATGAGGTCACTCCGACTCTTATAACTCGGAAAATGCTCATTTAACTCCAACCATTTCTGCTTGTAGTATTTCAAAGCCTGGTAATAGTCTTCAAACTTCCGACTACTCACGATATCATCTTCCCAACCTTCTAAAAACCACCAGGGTTCACAGTCCCCGTACATTTCAATCACTCGATACATAAACTCTTCCATCCTTTGTATCCTCTATTATATAGAAAATCCTTTGAGAATAAAAGTTTTCTGCTCAGAGCATGATTTTTCAGGTAGTTTTCAGGTGATTTTCACCATTATTTTTCAAAAATAGACTGCCTAATTGCTATTGGTTCCTTTTTTCGAGAATCAAAAGAAGAGAGTCCCAACAAAATGGACAGACCATCCTGGGGAACTCTCTCTTCTCAAGTATTTAGAACAATTCAAGTGCAATCATGGTTGTCATGGTTGCATCGTAATAGTTGTTCAGAGGTAGATCTTGTGTAAAGATATACTTGTTCTGTTGCACCAACTTCAAATAGCCTTTTTCATGTTCAGAGGCATAGACAATCGGTGCCAAAAAGCTTGCTGCCTGATGATTGTTCAAGGCCTTCCCTTTCAAGTCATAACCTGCATACAGGTTTCTTTGACTCTTGAAAAAGTTAAGCATCTTTTTCACCAATTGTTGACTGGTTTTGTCCTTACTTTGAACAAGGTTGTATGGAAGGCGACAAGCATTATACGAGTAGGCACCATCATACTTGGATTCAATCGTCTTTGGATCCGCTACGCGCGTTCCTTGCTCATCTACCCAGATGAAATCAGGTAGTAAACCTGTTTTTGTTTGGGAGCTGATCGTTTGGAGTTGTTGCAACATCTTTTCTTTGATGTCCAACCACTTTGAATCTTTTGTCACTTCATAAAAGATCTGGAATTGCGCTGGCAGTGTATCAGACGTCCGCATCAAATGATAAAACTCCGAGTCCTGATTGGCCCAATTCCCCACCGTTAACACACCAGTTTCTTCATTGTAGTTGTGTGCGAGAATATCTTCTAAAATCGCTTTGGCTTGAGCCTGGTAGTCTTTAGCTTGCTTTGGCCATTGCTGAGCGGCTTTTAGAAGAGCATAGGCGATGTAGAGATCTCCATCTGTTGCATTATGATCCTCATCCTTTGCTTTCCCATTGCTGATGGTTTGTTTCCAAGACATCAATTGGGTACCTTCTAAGCGATGATTTAGATAATAGTGATAGAGTCGGTCAAAGTCTGCTTGTTGGGCTTGTCCTTTTTCGGCAGCTGCAACAGTAATGAGCATTCCATAACTTTGCGCCTCGGATAACACTACCGTTTGATTGCTATCATTGGTGGTTCGAACATAGGATTCTTTCCCTTTTGAAACAACAAAATGCTCATTCCACTGACGATAAATTCGATTTCGCATCTCCACTTTACTTCTCGTTCTCGCTAAAAACAAGGTCAAACAGAAAATGCAAAGGATGACTAGAAACCATACATATCTCATCTTTTTCGTTTTCATAATTTCTCCTATCCTGCGAATCGTTTTGTTTTAACCCATTTGGTTTCTTTCCGGTGCAATAGTTTATCCATCACAATCGAAGAGATGGCATCAATCGACACAATGATAAACAGTTGAGAATAGGTGAAATAGGCAGCCAAGGCCAACCAAATTTGCTTGGTAGTGGCTTGACCAAATTGTGAGGCAAGAGCCACATTAATCTGAAGCAGATAAAGCCCAATCATCAAGATCCAATTGAAGAGCATCAATTGCGCAATGTAGATATTTTCAGAATCAAAGGCAAATGGAATTTGCACACCTGGCACCACTGTATGGATACACATGGCCAGAATATTGGCAAAAAAGATCAAGTCCGATAAGACGATGGCCGCATTAAACCAGAAGAAGACACAGGAATAGTTGGTCACTTCCAACTTCACGCGCCAATTTCCCTTACCAAATAAATGCTTGAAGTTGGAAAGAACCACTTCATAATTCCCTTTGGCCCAACGTTTCCGTTGCATATAGTAACTCTTCAGAGTCTCTGGCTCTTGTTGGAAGGCTTCTGAATTATAGGCTAGCGCAATCAACTTCCCACTTTGCATAATCTTGAAAGAAATATCCGTATCCTCAGTCAAGGCACCGTTTTTCCATCCTCCGATACTCTTTACAAATTCGGTTTGAATAATGAAGTTAGTTCCTGGAATCCGTCCAATCTTAAAGAGATGCCACATGCCCACATGGTGGACCCGTTGGGTGACAACAATCTCTTGGTTGATACAGCGGGTCAAGAAGTTTTGATTGGCATTCCGCGTTTTATTGCGGCCGAAAGAAGCCACATGACGTTCTGGATCTTTGAGGACTTCTTTCACAAGGAAATAAAGAGCATTCTTTTCAGGCATGGCATCTGCATCATAGACGCAGATATAGTCTCCAGTCGCCATCGCCAAAGCGTCATTTAGCACACCGGCTTTCCCACCTGTTCCACTTCGATTGATAATGGTCAAATCCCGTCCTGCATACTCTGGCAATGCTTTAACCGCCAAACACTCTTCATAGGTGCGATCGGAACAATTATCCGCAAAGAGCAGTAATTCAACACGATCATGTGGGTAGTTCATATCAAGGATCGCTTTGGCTGTTTGTGCAATGACCACATCCTCATTATGGGCGGGTACGACGATCGTTACTTTTGGATAATAAGGGAGCGGATCCGTATTAACACGAAAATCACTGTGTTTAAACCAAAAATGAACGGCTGAAAAGAGGATTACTAAGCCCCAGGCTAAGGATAACCAAATCGAAATCAAGGCAATAATCATCACAATTTGACTAATCATGGTCCACCGCCTTAAAATTTTTATTGACACGGTGGTAAATCACCGTATAAGCTACAAATAATACAATAAAGCACAAGGCAAAAAATACACTGATGCCTACAGCTATATTAAAAAATATATTTGTAAGAGACATGTTTTCCTCCTAATATTCCACAATAATATCTGTTTCAAGTTGACGTTTTAAGTAACGAATCATTTCTTTATAGCGATGGTATTTGGTTCGATTGGATTGATCCACTACAAGAAATCCTGACTGAAATTGGATGCCCTGAACCCCATCTTCTCCTTGGAACACCAGACTTTCCAACTGTGGTTTTAAGACCGTCATATAATCGCTCTTCAGATCCCGCTCGCTATCAGAAGATAAGATCAAGAAATTACCGTCTGATACATAATACAAGCTTTCATTTGGCTTCAGATGATGCGTTAACAAATAGTTGATTTGGTTCAAGGTCCGATTGTACTCTCTCGGTTGCAATTGGAAGAACAATTCCTCGTGCGACCAGTGAATGAGTAAGGCCTGAATTGTATCATTGGTTTGTCCGCCATAAGAAGCGATGCGGTTGCGATAATCTGCGTAAGCTTCTGGCTCTTGATCCTTCACTTTTGCAATCTCTTTAAAGAGGTGATAGCGAATTCGGGTCAAGATTCCAATCAAGATTGGAAAACTAAAGAGCAAGAGCAAGGCTTGATGAAATGGGATATAGACAACACCCGCCACCAAAAAGACAATCCCAAGGGCAAATGACAACAGGATGGTCCATGTCAACAATAAATCCGATAAAACAATAGCAGAAAATAATCCTAAAACAAAGAACAATCCTTCCTCAATCAGAATCTCTCTTGCAAAAAACAAGCAGTAAAGTAAAAGAAGTACTTCGAAAACAATCAAAATCAGCAACCATCTACTTAACTTTTCCGTTTTTTTCATTTATTCTTTCTCTCCCTCATGAAATTCTTCGGCAACCTCTCCCTGGCCAAAGTAATGTTTAATGGCTTGTACGATTCGCTCAGAAGCTTTTCCATCCCCATAAGGATTTCGGGCATTTGCCATTTGAAGATACAGGCTTTCGTTGCTTAAGAGCTCTGTCATCGTGGATTTTACGACGGCAGGATCCGTACCAACTAATTTCAAAGTCCCCGCTTTAACCCCTTCTGGGCGTTCCGTTGTATCGCGCAATACCAATACCGGTTTTCCTAATGATGGCGCCTCCTCTTGCACCCCACCTGAATCCGACATGATAAAGTAACTTCTCGAAGCTAAGTTGTGGAAATCTAGCACATCTAGAGGCTCAATGAGGTGGATCCGATCATGATCTCCTAATAGATCGTTTGCCGCCTCTTGGACCGCTGGACTAAGATGCACTGGGTAAACCACTTCAATCGTCGGTTCTTGATCCACCATTTCTCTCAGAGCCCCAAAGACCGCTCGCATGGGTTGGCCTTGATTTTCTCTTCGATGCATGGTGACCAGGATGACTTTTTTAGCTGGATCTAATTGATCTAACACTTCGTGGTGATAATCCTCTTGAACCGTGAGTTTCAGTGCATCGATGGCAGTATTTCCTGTCACCACAATAGAGGATTCCGGATGATTTTCTTTTAAGAGATTGGCCTTACTTTCGCCCGTTGGCGCAAAATACAGATCCGCTAAATCATCCGTCATTTGACGGTTCATCTCTTCTGGATATGGAGAATATTTATCAAAGGTTCTCAAACCAGCTTCGACGTGACCAATGCGGACTTGATTGTAAAAGGCAACCAGACTCGCTGCAAAGGTAGTAGTCGTATCTCCATGGACGAGCACCATATCCGGCTTTTCTTTTTTGATAACTGGATCTAATTGATTCAGAATTTTAGAGGTAATGTCCAATAAGGTCTGGCTTTTCCCCATAATATCCAAATCGTAATCAGGTACGATGTTAAAGGTTTCTAAGACTTGGTCCAGCATTTGACGGTGCTGGGCAGTAACCACTGTGATGGTCTCAATAACCTCCTTTTGTTTTTGCAACTCCAACACCAATGGGGCCATTTTAATGGCCTCCGGTCGCGTCCCAAACACAACCATAATTTTCAATTTTTCCATAAACTTCCCCCGTCGACATGCATGTAATTCGACATTTTTTTAATTTGTGTACATCTTTTTTCATTCTACCGCCAATGACTTTAAATGTCAAACCGATTTTGGGTTTTATAAAGAAATTACTAATAGTTAGTCATTTTATTATTTTGGTGTTTAGAATACATATCCATATAATCACTAATTGTAAGTATTTACAGCACGACTTCTACCGGGCTAATATTTTTGGTAAAAAAATAATTCAATAATTATACAATTATTTTTCAAATAATAAATTTTTATAATTTTTTCAAAAAAAAGCCGGAACATGTAGTTCCGACTTTTTTCTTATTCTTCTACGACTTCAGCTGTTTGAACTTCATCGACTGTTCCATCTGTTAATGGCACTTCTTCGATAATTTCGACTTCATTGACTGCTTGTGGTTCCAAGTTACGGTAACGAGCCATACCTGTACCTGCAGGAATAATCTTACCAATGATAACATTTTCCTTAAGTCCAAGGAGATGGTCTTTCTTACCACGGATCGCTGCGTCAGTAAGGACACGAGTTGTTTCCTGGAAGGAAGCCGCTGACAAGAAACTGTTGGTTTCAAGAGAGGCTTTGGTAATTCCCATAAGGACTGGACGAGCAGTCGCAGGAACTCCACCAGAGATAAGGACATCCTTATTAGCATCTGTAAAGTCTGTAATGTCCATCAGAGTACCCATGAGAAGGTCTGTATCTCCTGGATCCATGACACGTACTTTACGGATCATTTGACGAACCATTACCTCGATGTGTTTGTCGCCGATTTCTACCCCTTGGCTACGGTATACTTTTTGTACTTCCGCAAGAAGGTAAGTTTCAACAGACAAGACATCACGAACAGCAAGGAGACGTTTTGGTTGGATTGATCCTTCTGTCAGAGCCGCACCACGAGAGACTTGATCTCCCACTTCGACTTTCATGCGGGCTGTGTAAGGGACAACATATTCACCCTCACCAGTTGCTCCGCTAACAAAGACTTTCTTGGTCCGTGTAGAAGCATCTTCTTCAATGGCTGTGACTTCCCCTTTGACCTCAGTGATGACCGCTTCCCCTTTTGGATTGCGGGCTTCAAAGATTTCTTGGACACGAGGAAGACCTTGCGTGATATCGGTATTTGAGGCAACCCCACCCGTGTGGAAGGTACGCATGGTCAACTGTGTACCAGGTTCCCCGATAGATTGGGCAGCGATGGTTCCGACTGCTTCACCCACTTCAACCGCATCACCAGTCGCCAAGTTGATACCATAACAGTGACGGCAGACACCATGGCGGGTGTTACATGTAAAGACAGAGCGGATAGTGACTTCTTCCACACCAGCATTGACAATTTCACGTGCTAGGTCTTCTGAAATCAAGGTATCTGGACCAACGATGACTTCACCTGTTTCAGGATGTTTAACAGATTTCTTGGTATAACGACCAGTCAAGCGTTCTTCGAGTGGCTCGATCATTTCCTTACCATCAGTAATGGCACGGATCACAAGTCCACGGTCTGTTCCACAGTCATCTTCACGGATAATGACGTCTTGGGCCACGTCAACCAAACGACGAGTCAAGTAACCTGAGTCGGCTGTCTTAAGGGCCGTATCGGTCATCCCTTTACGGGCACCGTGAGTTGAGAAGAACATTTCGAGTACTGACAAACCTTCGCGGAAGTTTGAAAGGATTGGCAATTCCATGATCCGTCCGTTTGGAGCGGCCATCAAACCACGCATACCGGCAAGTTGCGAGAAGTTTGAGATGTTACCACGGGCTCCAGAGTCCATCATCATAACGATTGGGTTCTTCGGATCTTGGTTATCCACCAAGCGTTTTTCCAATTTCTCACGAGCTGCACGCCATTCAGCTGTAACGGCATTGTAGCGTTCGTCATCCGTGATCAAACCACGACGGAATTGTTTCGTGATTTGTTCCACACGTTTGTGAGATTCTTCAATGATTTCTGCCTTGTCTTCAACGACCGGAATATCGGCAATCCCCACTGTCAAACCAGCAAGGGTTGAGTGATGGTAACCCAAGTCTTTCAAGCGGTCCAAGAAAGCAGACGTTTCAGTTGTACGGAAGCGTTTGAAGATTTCTGCGATGATATTTCCAAGATTTTTCTTCTTGAATGGAACGTTTAATTCCAATTTCTCAATCGCTGCTTTGACATCTTGACCAGGCTCCAAGAAGTACTTAGCTGGAACGCCTTCTGTCAAGTTGGCATTATTTGGCTCTTGAAGGTATGGAAGCTCTGCAGGCATGATATCGTTAAAGAGGATCTTACCAACAGTTGTCAAGAGAATCTTGTGTTGTTGCGCTTCTGTCCATGGTTTGTTCAAACTATCTGTCGCAATTCCGACACGGGTATGCAAGTGAACATAGCCATTGCGAAGGGCCATGACCGCTTCATCACGGTCTTTGAAGACCATGCCTTCGCCTTCACGACCAGCTTCTTCCATAGTGAGGTAATAGTTCCCCAATACCATATCCTGAGATGGGGTAACGACTGGTTTACCGTCTTTTGGATTCAAGATGTGCTCAGCAGCCAACATCAAGATACGAGCTTCTGCTTGAGCTTCTTCTGAAAGCGGTACGTGGATGGCCATTTGGTCCCCGTCAAAGTCGGCATTGTAGGCTTCACAGACAAGTGGGTGCAAGCGAAGAGCTTTCCCGTCAATCAAGACAGGTTCAAAGGCTTGGATCCCCAAACGGTGAAGGGTCGGTGCGCGGTTCAAGAGAACTGGGTGTTCTTTGATCACTTCTTCCAGGATATCCCAGATGCGTTCATCTCCACGTTCGACCAAGCGTTTTGCAGCTTTGACGTTTTGTACGATATCACGCGCAACGATTTCACGCATCACGAATGGTTTGAAGAGCTCGATGGCCATTTCACGTGGCACACCACATTGGTACATCTTAAGAGTTGGACCAACGGCGATAACGGAACGTCCTGAGAAGTCCACCCGTTTACCGAGCAAGTTTTGACGGAAGCGTCCTTGTTTCCCTTTGAGCATGTGGCTCAATGATTTGAGTGGACGGCTACCTGGTCCTGTGATTGGACGACCACGACGACCGTTGTCGATCAAAGCGTCAACCGCTTCTTGGAGCATCCGTTTTTCGTTTTGCACGATGATACCAGGGGCATTCAATTCAAGCAAACGTGCCAAACGGTTGTTCCGGTTGATCACACGACGATAGAGGTCGTTCAAGTCAGAGGCAGCAAAACGGCCACCATCCAATTGGACCATCGGACGAAGATCTGGTGGAATAACTGGAAGGATGTTGAGAACCATCCATTCTGGCTTGTTACCAGATTTGTAGAAGGCATCTAAGACATCCAAACGACGTACAGCCTTCACACGTTTTTGACCAGTTGCAGTCTTCAATTCTTCTTTCAAGAGAGCAATTTCAGCTTCCAAATCCACTTGTTTCAAGAGGTCTTGGATCGCTTCTGCACCCATCTTAGCTACAAAAGAACCTGGTCCGTATTCACGCAAGCGTTCACGGTATTCACGTTCCGTCATGATGGATTTGTGCTCAAGTGGTGTATCTTTTGGATCGATGACCACATAAGCTGCGAAGTAAATGACTTCTTCAAGGGCACGAGGGCTCATATCCAAGGTCAATCCCATACGAGAAGGGATGCCTTTGAAGTACCAGATGTGTGATACAGGCGCTTTCAACTCGATGTGTCCCATACGTTCACGACGAACCTTGGCACGTGTTACTTCAACCCCACAGCGGTCACAAACGATCCCTTTGTAACGGATCCGTTTGTATTTCCCACACGCACATTCCCAGTCTTTTGTAGGTCCAAAGATGACTTCATCAAAGAGACCTTCACGTTCTGGTTTCAATGTACGGTAGTTGATTGTTTCAGGTTTCTTGACCTCTCCATAAGACCATGAACGGACCTTGCTTGGAGAAGCTAGGGTGATTTGCATACTTTTAAAACGATTTACATCAACCACTATTTCTTACCTTTCCTTGTTTTCATACTTGTTTCATTTGGATACAGCCGTAGGGGGGAAGAAAGGAAACTTTCTTGCCACCTCCTTGGATCTGTATCTTGTTATCGAATCATCCTGCTAGAAGCATTGGTTTCTCACAAGACAATCATTTTTACTGATTATTTTTCTGATTCTTCAGCATCAAAGGCTGCTTTTGCTTCCTTGGCTGCTTTTTCACGTGCTTTTTCAAGGTCATCCACATGAATCACATCATCGTCTTCCCCTTCATCGAGGTCACGAAGTTCCACTTCTTGATCATCTTCGTCCAAGACACGCATGTCAAGACCAAGAGATTGCAATTCTTTGACAAGAACGCGGAAGGATTCTGGTACACCTGGTTTTGGAATTGGTTTACCTTTGGTAATCGCTTCATAAGCTTTCAAACGTCCGTTGACATCATCTGACTTGTAGGTCAAGATTTCTTGAAGGACATTTGATGCACCATAAGCCTCAAGGGCCCACACTTCCATTTCCCCGAAACGTTGTCCACCAAACTGAGCTTTTCCTCCGAGTGGTTGTTGGGTAACCATTGAGTATGGTCCGACTGAACGGGCATGGAGTTTATCATCAACCATGTGGTGAAGCTTGATCATGTACATGACACCGACAGAAACACGGTTGTCAAACGGCTCACCTGTACGTCCATCGTAAAGAATCGTCTTGGCATCACTATCCATACCAGCTTCTTTCACAGTATCCCAGAGGTCTTCTGAGCTTGCTCCGTCAAAGACTGGTGTTGCGATGTGAATACCCAAGTTACGAGCGGCCATACCAAGGTGAAGTTCCATAACCTGACCGATATTCATACGTGATGGCACCCCAAGAGGGTTCAACATGATATCAACCGGTGTACCGTCTGGAAGGTAAGGCATATCTTCAACCGGAACAATACGAGACACAACCCCTTTGTTTCCGTGACGACCGGCCATCTTATCTCCGACGCGGATCTTGCGTTTTTGTGCGATGTAAACACGAACCAACATGTTGACACCCGATTGCAATTCATCTCCGTTTGCACGCGTAAAGATCTTAACATCGCGAACGACTCCATCTCCACCGTGAGGTACACGAAGAGAAGTATCTCGCACTTCACGAGATTTATCTCCAAAGATCGCGTGAAGGAGACGTTCTTCAGCAGAAAGGTCTTTTTCACCCTTCGGTGTGACCTTACCGACAAGGATATCGCCTTCTTTTACTTCTGCACCAATACGGATAATACCTGTTTCATCCAAGTCACGAAGAGCATCTTCCCCAACGTTTGGAATTTCACGGGTAATTTCTTCAGGGCCTAACTTGGTATCGCGTGTTTCTGATTCGAATTCTTCCAAGTGAACAGATGTGTAAACATCTTCTTTCACCAAGCGTTCGCTCATGATAACGGCATCCTCGAAGTTATACCCTTCCCATGTCATGTAAGCGACGATTGGGTTTTGACCAAGGGCCATTTCCCCTTTTTCCATCGATGGACCGTCAGCGATAAAGTCGCCTTTTTCAACGACATCGCCAACTTTTACAAGGGTACGTTGGTTGTAAGCAGTACCTGAGTTTGAACGACGGAATTTTTGGACGTGATAGACATCAAGAGATCCATCTTCCCGACGAACTTCTACCTTGTCCGCATCCGCATAAGTAACTTTACCATCGTGTTGAGCAATGACTGCAGCTCCTGAGTCATGGGCTGCTTGGTATTCCATACCAGTACCCACATAAGGGGCTTTTGGATCGATCAATGGCACAGCCTGACGTTGCATGTTGGCACCCATGAGGGCACGGTTGGAGTCATCGTTTTCCAAGAAAGGAATACATGCTGTGGCAACGGCAACTACTTGTTTTGGAGATACGTCCATGTAGTCGACTTGATCAGATGGGAATTCTTGGTTGTTACCACGGTGACGTCCCATAACGATTGGCTCAGCAAAGCCACCTTTTTCGTTCAACTTAGAGTTAGCCTGAGCGACGATGTACTCATCTTCTTCATCGGCTGTCAACCAAACGATTTCGTTGGTGACTACACCTTTTTCCCGGTCCACTTTACGGTATGGCGTTTGGATGAAGCCATATTTGTTCAAGTGTCCGTAAGATGACAAGTTGTTGATCAAACCGATGTTTGGTCCTTCAGGTGTTTCGATTGGACACATACGACCATAGTGGGTATAGTGCACGTCACGCACTTCATATCCGGCACGGTCACGTGTCAAACCACCAGGCCCTAAGGCAGACAAACGACGTTTGTGAGACAACTCAGAAAGTGGGTTGTGTTGGTCCATGAACTGTGACAACTGTGAAGATCCAAAGAATTCTTTAATTGCTGCAGTTACTGGGCGGATGTTGATGATTTGTTGTGGTGTCAAGACATCGTTATCTTGTACAGACATCCGTTCGCGAACGTTTCGTTCCATCCGTGAAAGTCCAAGACGCACTTGGTTGGCAAGCAATTCACCAACGGCACGAATCCGACGGTTTCCAAGGTGGTCGATATCATCCACGCGGCCAAGACCTTCTGCAAGGTTCAAGAAATAGCTCATTTCTGCCAAGATATCAGCTGGAGTTACGATGCGCACTTTGTCAGATGGGTTGGCATTTCCGATGATGGTAACAACGCGGTCTGGATCTGTTGGAGCAACAACTTTGAATTTTTGCAATTCTACTGGCTCTGTCAAAACAGCAGCATCATTTGGAATGTAGGTGATTTTGTTCAAACCGTTATCCAATTGTTCAGAGATGCTGTCGATCACATCGCGCGTCATGACAGTACCAGCTTCTACAAGAATTTCCCCTGTTTCAGCATCTACCAATGGTTCTGCGATTGTTTGGTTCAACAAGCGGTTCTTGATATTGAGTTTCTTGTTGATCTTGTAGCGACCAACTGGTGCCAAGTCATAACGACGTGGATCAAAGAAACGGGCTACCAACAAGCTACGTGAGCTTTCCGCTGTTTTTGGTTCACCTGGACGAAGACGCTCATAAATTTCTTTGAGGGCTTCATCTGTCCGTGAATCCATTGGGTTCTTATGAATGTCTTTCTCGACAGTGTTGCGAACCAATTCGCTATCCCCAAAGATATCAAAAATCTCATCATCACCAGAGAAACCAAGGGCACGAACCAAGGTCGTAAATGGAATCTTACGCGTACGGTCGATACGAGTGTAAGCAATATCTTTTGAGTCTGTTTCAAGTTCTAGCCAAGCTCCACGGTTCGGAATAACCGTTGATCCATAGCCAACCTTACCGTTCTTGTCCACCTTATCATTGAAGTAGACACCTGGTGAACGCACGAGCTGAGATACGATGATCCGCTCTCCACCATTGATGATAAAGGTTCCCATCTCGGTCATGATTGGGAAATCACCAAAGAAGACTTCTTGCGTTTTGATTTCGCCTGTTTCCTTGTTGACCAAGCGGAAGGTTACAAAGATTGGGGCAGAATAGCTCGCATCATGGATACGTGCTTCTTCCAAGGTATACTTTGGTTCTCTGATTTCATAGCCGACGAATTCCAACTCCATTGTGTCTGTGAAGTTCGAAATTGGCAATACATCTTCGAAAACTTCTTTCAAACCATGATCCAGAAAATCTTTAAATGAATCCGTTTGGATTTCAATCAAGTTTGGTAAATCAAGAACTTCTTTGATTCTTGAAAAACTACGACGGGTCCGATGTTTCCCGTATTGAACGTCATGTCCTGCCAAAGTTTTAACTCCTTTTCTATACTAGGATACCAGCTAGGGGAAAACCCTCTCTGAAAATCCGGTTTCTAGATCGCTTCTGACCATATCAGAATGGTTCTGATCCAGTCGAAACGATGTTATGAAGGGGGTGTGATCTACATCACGTGAGAAGAAATCTCCTCCGTATCATTCATCCTTTTTGGAATTTTTAGAAAGATTAAGTTTGTGTGACAAGCTCCGTTTTTTCTAAAAATAGGCACAAAAAGAGCAGCTAAATCGACTTTTATAAAGTTTGATTTAACTGCTGTAAGCTTCTATTTGGACAATATTTCAAATAAAGCGCACGACAAATTACTTGTCCTTATTATATCGTATTTTCATAAAAAACACAAGGTTTTCTCTAGACATGAAAACGATTTTATGGTATTGCAACTCGTTATTTTTATCTGTTTTGTCCACTAGATGATGAACTAGCTGTCGTGTTCGAACTACTTGGCGTGTTCGAATTGCTTGTCCGGTTGCTATTGCGATTTCCATTGGAAGTATTAGCTGAACCGCCTAGAATTCCAGCCCAGGCACTAGCATAATCACTATCCGATCCACCAATTGCGAAGCGGTAGGTCGTTTGTGGAGCGCCATTTTTAGCCCAATAGCTGGTAACCGTCGCACCCGACACATCGATATCACGACCATTGACATTGACACGACCAGGTCGTTGTCCTGTCGATTTGAGAACAGTCGATGAAATAACCCTGCTATCTAAGGTAAAGCGATCTTGCACGCCCCAAGCAGCTGGATCCGCCTGGTAGATGGCATTCGCTAAATAGGCCATGTAACTTGCGTTATTATTGTAGCCTGTCAACGGAGCCATGGAAGCATTGTTGTCATGTCCAATCCAGCCACCTAAGGTAAGATTTGGAGTAGACAGCATGAGCCACATATCTCCATTCTCATTGGTGGTTCCAGTTTTCCCGATCCAATCGGCATTTGCAAGAGTTGGATTGACCTGGCTGATTCGGCTCTTAAAGGTCGTTGTTGCACCAGAGCTGATGACACCTCTTAACAGGTCCTGCATGATAGTCGCAGTTGCTGCTGAGTAGACGCGGGTCGCCTTGCTCTCATGTTGGTAGACCACTTCCCCATTGCGATCCATGATTTTTTCAATCATGTAGCGTTTTTGGTAATTTCCATTATTTGCAATGGTTTGATAACCATTTGTATGTTGGGCGACGCTTACTTCGATCCCGCCTCCCATTGGCAGACTTTCAATGCCGTACTCAGCGATATCGTAGCCCATTTTTTCCATATAGCCTGGGACATCGACACCCTTTTCACGGAGAGTACGATAGGTCCAATAAGCTGGGATATTCCATGAGGTATTAAGGGCCTCTCGGAGGTCCATCATCCCAGTCCCCCGGTTATCCACGTGCATAATTGGCTCTCCACTAGAAAAGTTAGTTGGGTAATTGGAGACAATGCTATTGCTTCCCATCAAGCCTTGGTCAATGGCGATTCCATAAGCCAGCAAGGGTTTAATGGTAGATCCTGGAGAACGCTCTGTATCAAAAGCGTGGTTATTCTGATTCCCGTCAAAATTCCGTCCCCCAACAAAGCCAAGAATCGCTCCTGTTCGGTTGTCCATAAGGACATTTCCGACTTCTACCGTACCCGTTCCATCGTCCAAGATACCGCCATAATTGGCAACTGCTTCTTGCATGGCATTGTAAATAGCTTTGTTGATAGTGGTCTGAACCGTATAGCCACCCTCTCTCAATTCTTTCTTCGCTAACTCTTGATAAGACTTAACCGTTGAATTGTTTTTTAGGTCGTGACTCGAAACATTGTCCCTCTTGATTAAATAGTCATACATAGCATCTTCCGCTTCACTAACAGCTTGGAAATACAAGTAGTCGTGTGGTGTCTTCTCGATGCCATTTGACGGAAGGAAATCCTTACTTAAATCATATTGACTATATTGGTCGTACTCTTCCTTAGTGATAGCCCCTGTCCGATACATATTGTACAAGACATCCTTTGCCCGATCCAAGCCTAAAGCTTGATTTTCTGGAGTTTTGAGACTTCCATCAGAAGCATAAGGTGAGTAGACAATTGGGCTCTGTGGCAAACCAGCAATAAAGGCCGCCTGTGGAATGGTCAAGTCTTTGGCAGAAACTCCAAAGATCCCTTGAGCTGCCGCTTCTACTCCAGCAATATTTTGTCCACGGTTGTTTCGACCAAATGGAGATACATTGAGGTAGGTCGTTAAAATTTCGTCCTTATCCATTACCCGCTCAAGAGCAAGGGCATCGATAATCTCCGCAGCTTTCCGTGAGAAGGTCGGTGCATCTCCCACAACTTGTTGTTTAATCAACTGTTGGGTCAGAGTCGAACCCCCACTAGAAGAACCGACTCCAGCAACTGAACCCAAGGTAGCCCGGAT
>ERZ1699235.28-NODE-28-length-57707-cov-4.654759_pt1 | contig 57707 bp, 71 predicted proteins | sample MGYA00581546_ERZ1699235 | MGnify/ENA primary metagenome ERZ1699235 (study PRJEB42319, sample SAMD00040334) | human oral metagenome | material: saliva | host: Homo sapiens | study: EMG produced TPA metagenomics assembly of PRJDB4115 data set (Metgenomic analysis of... | reverse complement strand
GGTCATTCCCGCCCTTGGTGTGTGTGGACCGACGTCGGTCCACGATGGGTGAATTGAATGGGTAAGAATCAGGCGGCGTTCTCGCGAACGCGGCGGATGTTGTCGATGACGACGGCCAGGAGCAGGACGATGCCGGTAACGACGAACTGCCATTCGGCGGCGATGCCCATCATCGTCAGGCCCTTCTTCAGGGTCTCCATGATGATCGCGCCGACCAGGGCGCCGGGGATCGAGGCGCGGCCACCCGAAAGGGAGGTGCCACCGATGACGGCTGCGGCGATGACGTTGAGCTCCATGCCCACACCCTCAGCGGGCTGGACGAGGCCGCCGCGCGAGGAGTAGAGGACGGCACCGATGGCCATGAAGGCGCCGGCGACGACATAGATGATGATCTTCCACAGGCGGACGTTGACGCCGGAGAGGCGGGTGGCTTCCTCGTTGGAGCCGATCGCGAGCGAGTAGCGGCCGAGCAGCGTCTTGTTCATGAGGAAGGTGGCCAGGACCGTGAGGACCACGAAGATCAGAACGGCGTTTGCGACGCCGGGGATGATCTCGCCACGCGCGATGGCCTTGTAGCCGGTGTTCGCGATCGTGATCGAGGCCTTGTCCGAGATGATCAGCGCGAGGCCTCGGGCGACCATCATCATCGCGAGTGTTGCGATGAAGGGCGGCAGGCCCAGGATCGAGACGTTCAGGCCGTTGACGAGGCCGATCGCCATGCCGACCAGCAGCGTCAGCAGCAGGCCGAGGCCGAGCGGCAGGTTCATCTTGTCGCCCGCCAGGAAGATACCGGCCATGACGGCCACGAGGCTCATGCCCGTACCGACGGACAGGTCAATGCCGGAGGTCGCGATAACGAAGGTCGCGCCCAGGGCCATCACGCCCGTGTAAGCCGACTGGAGAACGATGTCCAGGTAGATGTTGGGCTTCGCGAAGCCGTTGGCTGCGATGCTGAAGAACAGCAGGATGACGAACAGCGCAACCGTGACGAGCATCAGCTGCATGTTGTTCTTCAGGAAGGTCTTGAAAGGCGACGGCGCCTCCAGGCCCTTGTTGTCGACGACGGTGCTCACGCGACTTCTCCGTTCGCTTCTTCCTGGCCGACGGTGGCCAGTTCCATGATGTTTTCTTGGGTGGCGTCCTCGTTGTTGAGGGTGCCGATGATGCGGCCGTGGGCCATGACGGCGATGCGGTTAGCCAGGCGCAGGACCTCGGGCAGCTCCGAGGAAATCACGATGATGGCCTTGCCCTGCTTCGCCAGGTCCTCGAGCAGCGTGTAGATCTCATCCTTCGCGCCCACGTCGATGCCGCGCGTCGGCTCGTCGAAGATCAGGATGTCGGTATCACGTTCCAGCCACTTGGCCACGACGACCTTCTGCTGGTTACCGCCCGAGAGGCTGCGCAGCTCAACGTCCACGGAGGGGGTGCGTGTACGCAGCTTCGCCACGTAGTCCTTGGCGACGTCGCGCAGCTTCTTCGTCGCGACGACGGTCGCGGTGCTGAAGTGGCCCATCGCCGCCATGCCCGTGTTGAAAGAGATGTCCTTGTCGAGGAGCAGGCCGTACTGCTTGCGGTCCTCGGACAGGTAGCCGATGCCGTTCTTCACGGCGTCGTTCGCGCCCTTGATCGTCACCTTCTTGCCGTGGACGTAGATATCGCCCGAGGTGTGGGGGTCTGCGCCGAACAGCGCACGGGCGACCTCGGTGCGGCCGGCGCCGACCAGGCCCGCGAATCCAAAGATCTCGCCCTTCTTGACCTCGAAGGACACGTCGTGGACGGCCTTAACGGTCGACAGGTGCTCGACGCGCAGGACGGCCTCGTCGGAGAGCGGCTTGGTGGTGGGACGCGCGTCTGCGGGGACCTCGCGTCCGACCATCATCTTGACGACCTCGCTCATGGGGGTCGAGGCCGTGTCCACCGTGCCGATGTACTTGCCATCGCGCAGGACCGAGATGCGGTTGGTGAGCTCGGTGAGCTCGGGCATGCGGTGCGTGATGAAGATCAGGCCGGTCGTCGGGCACACGAAGTCGCGCACCAGCTCGAACAGGGACTCCGTCTCGGTCGTGGTCAGAGGAGCCGTAGGCTCGTCCATGACCAGGATCTTCGAGTCAAAGGACAGCGCACGCGCAATTTCCACCATCTGCAGACGCGCGACCGGCAGGTCACGGCAGTAGGCGGTGGGATCGATGTCCATATTGAGGCGCTCGAACAGCTCGCGCGCATCACGAACCATCTTGCGGTCGTCGACGTAGCCAAACTTGGACGTGCCGGGTCGACCGATGTACAGGTTCTGGGCGACGGTCAGGTCAGGAACGATGTTGAGTTCCTGGTGGATGATCGACAGGCCGAGGTCACGTGCGTGCTCCGGCGACTGAATGTCGACCTTCTCCCCCTGCAGCCAGATCTCGCCGCCCGGGTCGGACTTGTGGATACCGGTGAGCACCTTCATGAGCGTGGACTTGCCCGCTCCGTTCTCACCGCAGAGACCCAAGACTTCACCGGGTCGAAGGTCGAGGTCCACGTCGGACAGCGCCTTCACGCCGGGGAACGTCTTTGAGATCCCCTTTAGCTCTAGTAAGTTCGTCACTTCTCACCCCTTGGGTACCAGTAACTTCTCTGTTTCTGGAGTTTGCTCCTCCGGCTTCGTTAACGCTAACGGTCACTGTTCCGGAGAATCGCCCTCTTCGGCGTCCTCTTAAGACTAGAGCATCACAGTGTTCCGCGCGACCCAAATGTCTTTGCATGTAATCAAATCGTAACCGAATGTCAGGACCTTTCAGTCTGACATTTCCGCACCATCCTGCAGTTTTTCAATGACTGAAAGCGCGACACCGTCCAGCCACTCCTGCTCCACCACGCACTCTTTGATCAATACTCTTCCGCGTGTCGGATCGTGAGGGATCCCCTCTTGTTCCCACTCAAAAAATCCCTCACCCCGCACAGTTGTTGGAAAAGTTCCGTGAACGTTCACGACGCGCCACCACGGGACTCCACCGCCCCAATCGTGCATGATCCGCCCCACGACGCGCGGACCAGTACCAACCGCACGGGCGATCATGCCATACGTGGCCACACGCCCCTCGGGGATTTCTTCCACGACCCGCAGAACAGCCTCGACGAGTTCTTCCCTCACAGCTCATTTCTCCTTGCCCGCACACGCCGCGTCACAACGCGCAGCAGTCACAGCTCGATCATCTTCTCCACGGCCCACAGGACCGCCTTCGGATCTATCGGCACCACGGGCAGGTCGGTGAGCGCCACGGGTGCGCACGCTCCATCAGGCAAGTCGCTCCGGCGTCGGCCAGCGGTTCCATCACCCTCATCCAGGCCCGAGGCCTCACTCTCGTGCCCATCTCCGGCGAAGCCTGCGAGATCCCCCGTCCGATCCTCGGCCTCAGCACCATCTGATTCCCCAGTTTCTTGCCCCTCACGCGCAGCCCCGGCCTCGTCCCACATACCCGGCACGAGAGGTGGTCCACTCGGAGGCTCCCACTCCCCCGCTAACGCGTCGCCACTGGGCGGCTGCCACCGATCCGCCCCCGATTCTTTCCGGTATGCATGCCCCACCTGATACGTCATCCCACCGGCATCGAGGACGCGCAGCTCCGCGGAGTTCTCAGTCCACGCCGAGTCGTAGCGCATGCAGGTGATCGCCAGGACGTGAAAGTCTGCCGCACGCAGAGCATCGCCAAGAGCCGACCCATCGGGAGCGACAGCGCCGAGCTCCGTCAGCTGTTTATATGTGCGCCACAGCGGCCGCGAACCAATGGGCACGCTCCCCCTCGAGAGCCATCGCAATCCGTCCACGTCCCCCTTGCGCGGCCCTAGGCGGGTGAAACCGCGGACGAATCCGACAACTTCATCGGGAAGGATGTCGTCGACCGTCACAGTCTTGCCCCGATGGATCTCGACAAGAGCACGCTGCTCATTGAGCCACACGCGCATCAGGCGCGGGCGCTGCCCAGAACGCGAATGGAGTGCCCACACGTCGAGGCACAGATCCGCCCAGGTGCGCGGACTAAGAATCTGCACCGGATCATCCACGTCCATGGGGGTGCCGAGCATCTCGTCGTAGAGGTCCTGTCCAAGTGTCGCCTTGCCCAGCTGACTGGCATGGAAACGTTTCGGGAAGGGGTCACTTGTCTGGGGAGCTCCCCACAGGCTCGTGGCGGTGACGATACGCTTGTCATCGCTGGCGTCGCGGGGCATCTCGTTCCAGCGCGCCCACGCTCGGGCACGAGCCTGGAGATTGTCCGACTGCCGATCCTCCCGCTCACCCTTGCTGCGAGGCGTTGAGGGGCGCGGGATGGCTTTCTGCGCTGCTGCTTCCCTCGGGTGCCGACGACGCTCAGCGGCTTGTCGCCTCCTGAGCCACCACGCGCCAATCCCCGAGAACACCCAATAGAGGACCACGATAATCAGCAGGACCCAGCTGGTGGACAGTTCATGCCCGAATAGCCTCATACTCCCCCGTCACAGGTACACAGCGAGAAACAAAAAGCCCCGAGTTCGAAGAACTCGGGGCATCTGCTCCTGCGACTGGATTCGAACCAGTAACCGTCCGGTTATCGGCTTGGTCACAATGTTACCTTTTTGTTTCCTTCGCGCCCGAGCTGGGATAACACCGACGATCTTCCTTCCATCGCCTAGATTACGGCATCTTTCCGGTGGACACGCTCGCACCGTCGCGAGACAGTGAATCACCCACCAATACTTACCCCGCAATGGTCGCAACAGGGGGCCTGCTCATCCCCCCTCCCGCGAGCGCGGGGCGCTGCGAGAGAACTAGGACACACAGATGACACCCCTCTGGGACTGGGACACGGCCGTCGCAGACTGGACGACCGCTATGCAAGCTGCTGGCCGTTCACCCCGGACGATTCGTCTTTACACCTGCCACCTTCGCAAGGTCATCCGCGAATGCCCCGATGGGCCTGCCTCCGTGACCTCGACTGACCTGCGCTACGTGCTCTCCGCGGGGTCGTGGAAGCCGGAGACGCGCAAGAGCGTGCGTGGTTCTGTCACGGCGTTTTTCCGATGGGCTCACGGAGCGGGCTTCATCCCCGTCGACCCCGCGCATGGGCTGGCGGCCGTGCGCGTGCCCGCCGGCGTCGCCCGGCCCGTCCCTGACGACGTGCTCCACGACGCGCTCGCACGGGCTGATGAGCGCGACCGCACGATGATTCTTCTTGGTGCTTGCGCGGGCCTGCGCTGCATGGAGATCGCGCGCGTCCACTCCCGTGACTGGGACGGGACCGGCCTGTACGTGACGGGCAAGGGCGGGAAGACCCGATATGTTCCGGTTATCCGCATGGACCTGCGCCGCGCCCTGACCGCCTGCCACGGCTACCTGTTCCCGGGGCAAGACGGCGGGCACCTGTCCGCTGGGTACGTCTCGAAGCGACTCGCTCGAGCGCTCCCTGCTGGCTGGACCGGGCACACACTCCGGCACCGCTGCGGCACCGCCATGTATGCCGGTACTCGTGACCTCCTGGCTGTCGGAGCCGTCCTCGGACACGCGAGGCCCGAGACAACCCGGCGTTACGTGCGCCTGCCGGACGACGCACTCATTAGCGCCGTGAAAGCCGCCGCATAGCCCCCACCGAACACACTGCACACACAATAGAATCACCACATACCCCACCGAAGGAGCTACCAATGACCACCTGGACCGACTGGGAAAACCCCACCCTCGAGGAAATCGCCGCCTGCATCCCCAATCACCAGCGAGAGATTCTCGGGCACTCATTCGGGTCCACCGGACCCGGTACCATCACCAAGATCACCACCACCCTGGACTCCGACGGGCTCTTCACCCCCGTCTTCATCCGCGCATACGCATACCGCGTTGACTGGGTCAGCCCGAACCCCTTCAGCGGCGGCCACAAGTCTCGCACTGTCATCGCCATCATCGAAGAAGGCGGCCGCGGCACCGATACCCCCTACGTCAAGCACGACATCTACGCCATCCCTGCCGCCCTCGACGAAGCTGAGGCGCAGGCGATGATTTCTCTTATCCGCCACCGGCTGCCTGTCCACGTTGCCGGAGGCGTCGAAGAGTTCTGATAGCGCAAGGAAGGCCCCGCCGCCCTCAGTGGGGTGGCGGGGCCTTCCTCTGTGTCCAGTCCTCTACGGGTGAACGAGGGAGGGATACGAGGCCATCAGCCCCGTCGCTCCCTTCGCGAGCGCTTGGCGCGCCTGCGAGTCGTTGACAATGATGTGTGCGATCGTCGGCTTGCCTGATGCGTTCAGGCGGTTCCATACGTCCGCGCCGGCGCTCCATTCCATCCCGATGACATCCCACTGGGACAGGTCCGAGGTCGCGACCTCATTCGGGTAGAGCATCGCCATGACCTTGTAGCCACGGGCCTTCGCGCGCTTCGCGCCGGTCCCCTTCGCAAAGACCTTCCACAAGACCCTGCGCTCAGGGTGCCCACCGAACGTCGTGTCCAAGTAATCGAACAGCTGCTCTTCGGCCGCCAGGTCACCCGGATTGCGCTGGTCCTCCGAAGACGTGGTCTTGTGGTCGATGGCGAGCACGATGTCATCCGGCACCTGATCAATAATGTCTGTCAGGCGCATGAACCCACCCGAGGCCTGGCGGAGCGTGCGCAGCGTCGACCACGGGGTGTTCCAAATCTGGTAGTCGGTGCCCGGCACCGTCCTCGACGTCTTCCAATCGTGGATAGCGACGAACTCGCCCGAGGCGCACCGCCGCACAGACAACTCGAGTGCCTTAAACCCCGCGCGCAACGAAGCACTGAGACCCGTCTGCGTGAACTCCGGAAATTCGGTGCCACCCATCCGATGACTGATATAGAACGGGCGCCGCGACAGGAAGGCCGTCACCACGTCTTCGCCTGCAGGAATCACCGGCGTCGCCGGCGCACGCCTCGATAGGCTCACATCCCCACCTGCGCGCCGACGCACTCGCACGACACCCGGCCTATCACCGCCTGCGCGCCGGCGCTCGTAAACGACGAGGTCAGGCATGCGCAATCACCTGCACCGCAAGGCCATTGCTCCCCTGCGCGTTCGGGTAGGTGACGACCATGTCCGCAGGCTGCGAGCCCGTGCGACGCGCCAACGTCACCGTCTGATAGTTGAGACCCTCCTGCGACGCGAAGGCGAGCTTTTCCCAGCCCGCAGAGACAGTCACCTGCTCCGAGGACTCAACTGCACTCGTCCGCTCGAACGCGAATCCCAGCACGACGCCAGCACCCGCGAGCGCGGGAGCCGTGCAGGTCGTCGTCTCGGTCGGCGGAGCCTGGCGCTTCTTGACGTCGCCAGCCTTGATCGTGGAGGCTCCCCGGATCGAAGCGGCAGCCCAGCCGATCTCCGCATTCTGGCTCAGCGTCAGCGTGACAGTGGGCGCCCACGGGCCGGTAATAACGACGGCGCGCATCGTGCCGACCCAGTACGGGGCGACAATCTGGTCCCATCCCTGCGGGACGGTCAGGTTCGCCGGCGTGCCCTGTGCTTTCTCGTTCAGGCCGATCACGATCTTGTCGCCGGCCTTGCCATCGACCTTGATCGTGACGGTCTGGCCGACGACCTGACCGGCTGCGCTGGCGACGAGCGTCGGGCCAGCTGCGGGGGCAGGCCCGGGAGTCGGGGACGGAGCAGGGGCAGCGCCAGAGACGAGGAAATAGAGCGTGCCGTCCGGGAGGGACTGTGCTTCAGCCTCCGTGGAGCAGACGGTGATGCCGACACGCTTCATGGCTTCGGTGAGTTCGGCCTTGGTCGCCAGGCCCGTGAGATCACTCGTGTGAGCCACGCCCGCAACGTCGGACTTGGTCGCCAGGCCCGTCAGTTCGGCCTTGGTCGCCAGGCCCGTGAGATCACTCGTGCGGGCCACGCCCGCAACGTCGGACTTGGTGGCGTATCCGGCGAGGTCCGCGCGGCTCGGGAGGTCAGCGACCTGCTGGCGTGTTGCGTAGCCTGCGAGGTCTGCTCGTGTGGCAAGTTGAGCCAGGTCGGTGCGCTTGGCGTATTCGCCGAGGTCGACCTTTCCGCCGGCGGAGGCTCTCGCGAGTTCTTCCTTGGTGGCGAGCGGCTCGATGGCCTTCGCGATCGCTTTGTCCGTTCCTTGCTTCGTGTAGAGCGTGGGCTTTGCCATTGTCAGCCTCCAAAAGTGATTGTGTCCCCGTCGTCAGAGACGACGCCGCTGATAGTCGCTGTGTCCCCGTCCCCGGAGACATTCACGTCTGGGGTCCCGGTCTGGGGTGCCGGTGTGGGCGTCGCCTCGCCGGAGAACACGCTGTCGAGCGTGTAGGCCATGCCGGGCTTCAGCGTGACTGTCGCTTCGCGCAGTGTCCGGCCGGGGACGCTGAGGCGCAGGTGGACCTGCGTCGGTTCCGTGAGGTCGAGGGGCAGCATGATCTGTCCGCGCGGGTTCGCGGCCCGCGAGACGGGGCCGACTGCCATCATGGATGTGGTCTCCCCTGTCTTGGTCTTCAGGGTCGCCGTGATGTAGGCGAGGTGCTCAGGTGAGCCGTCGAGGCGCGTGACGTTTCCACTCACTGTCGTTCCTCCCATTTATCTACCTTCTCCTGTAGTCTGTCGAGGCGCTCATGCAGTCTGGCGTGAGCATCGTGAGCGTGCTCGTCAATGGTGCGCTGCGAGGACTCGCGTGCTGTCCGCTCGTCGTGGAGCTCGGCCGCCATCTTGGAGCCACGCTCGTCAATTCGCCCGACGCGCGCCTGCACGGAGCTGAGGCTCTCGCCGTGCGCGTTGAGCGTCGCTTCCATTCGGGCACCCTGATCGAGGAGGCCCGTCACCTGCTTTGACAGAGCGCCGATCTGGTCCGATACAACCCAGACAGTCTCAATCGCCTTGTCTAGGTCGTCTCTGACATTCGTATCGTGATTGTTCTTGATTTCCGCGTCCGCGCTCTTCGCCGCATCACGGGCCTCAGACGCGGTCTCCGAGATGTGAGCGAGCCGCGCGTCGAACATACGGCCGACGTACCGTAGACCCGCGACGACTGTCGCGGCGGCCGCACCAATGATGGCAACCACCGCCGCGACAATCGCTGCAACGACCTTCGGGTCGGCAATAATGTCAATCACGCGTGCTATCCGACGTGCCCGTCAGCTCATCGAGGGGCTGCCCGCCCGGAGTCGCGGCGCCCACCCAATCAAGGATGCTCGCACCGTTAATGCGGACGGCTGACAGCATCGTGTACACCGACCAGGCGACGCCGAGGAACACGGACATCTGCGTGACGAGCAGACGCCACGTCGCCGGGTACGATCCGGAGACCCACACGGCCGCAGTCGTGACGAGAGCGACCGCGACGAGGAGCACCACACGGCGGCGGCGCGTCCACCACGGCTTGTCCAGCGCAGCCTGAACCATCGGCCACACAAGGCCGACAATGACCGTCGTGATGAAGGGGTCCGATTGAAGCCCCATCAACAGCGTATCCATCTCTCATTCCCCCTTCTCCGCGCCCGCGAGCGCCTGGTTGATTGCCGCGTTGGTGACGGCACCGTAGTATTCGTCGACCTCGACGCCGACCGCGCTTTGCAGCTGGCCGACCACGCGGTCGTGCGCCGAGTCCGAGTCATCGCCCCAGATGCCGTCCGGGTCGGCTCCGATGATCGACTGGACGTATTCGACGCCCAGGGGGAACTGGCGGCCGCCCCACGAGCTCGCCGCCACGACCGCGTACACGCGGCGCGTGGTGTCGGGACCGAGGACGTTGTCCGCGTCCGCGCCAACTGCGCGCTGGATTCCCGTGATGTCCGTGTAGCCGCCGGATGAGCCAGTGGCTGCGTCGGAGTAGTAGGGGCGGATGACCGCGCACACCGAGTCCCAGTCGCGGGACCGGCGGTAGACTCCACCGCCGTTGGACTGGGAGCCCGCAGCGCCCGAGCTCGTGTTTCCCTCGATGGTCTGCACCCACGACCCGTAGTTCGCTTCGACCAGGCCGACGTGGTCGGCAAGGCCGTCCCCGTCCCAGTCAAAGCAAATGAGGTCACCCGGGGCTGCGTTCGACGGGTCGACGAGCTGGCCGGCCGCCCGCGCAGCGTTGATGCCGTAGGGCACGTAGGCGAAATCGCCGCCCGGGATCACCGAGTTTCCGTCGTCGTCGGTGAGGCACCACGAGGCGAACATGGCGCAGAACGGGACGCCGCTCTCGCCGTAGTACGCGCCGTGCTTGGCGGCGTACCAGCGTCCAAACGCTGAGCCCGGCAGGGGGTCATTCCATCGCGAGTAGCCGATCTGGCTTGCAGCCCAGGCGAGCGCCTTAGATGCTGTCATGCTCATCGCGTGACCTCCTCGTAGGGGAACTCGATGGGCGTGACAACGTCGGCCGGAGTATCGGTCGCCGGAGGCATGGACTCCATGAGTTCTTCGATAGTCAGTTCCATATGTCTCTCCTCAATCGGGTAGACGAAACCCCCCGGACGGGATTGTCCGAGGGGCGAGTTCAGTTGTCGGCTGTCAGTAGCCGATGGCGGTCCAGGAGTAGGCGTGACGTCCAGGGGTCGTGACCCCCGGCAGCATTGCGCGGAATCCGTTCTTGCTCATCGAGTCGAGGCAGAATTGCTGGGCGTTCTTGAAATTCCACTGCGCCGAGCCTGTTCCATATAACGGCGTCAAGGTGACAGACACACAGTCATTCGGGAATGGCGTCTGGAAGGTAATGGTGTCGAGATAGAGATTCCCGAACTGCACCTCCGTCCCGGAGGTCGCGACCTTGCCTGCCTTGATGAGGCCATTGCGCACGCCGACGCTGAGGCCGGAGCCGACCGGCACGTCGCCGACTGCAGACAGCTCCATCTGCAGATTCGACTCGCCCGACCAGCGGCGCCCATCCCACACCCTCACGGCGTTAAGGTCAGTCCTCCACACGTAAACAGGCTGGGCCACCGAGGCCACCAGGCCAGCAGCCGCGAGCGCGGACACGTACTGCGCCGCCGCCGTTTCGGAGGCACACGCCTTGTAGGAGGGGATGGACAGGGACAGGGCCAGCAGGTCCTGGCGCTGTGCGGGGTCGGTAGGTGAGGGGACGCGGTGTCCCCGCTGGTCGAGGTAGCTCATGAGTGTCCTATCGGGAGGTGTAGGTGATGCGGATCGAGAGGCTGTCTCCGGTGGCCTGGACGCCGCCGTATGTCTGTCCGACGAGGGCGAGGCCAGCTCCTGGGGTTAGGAGCTGGGCGGCTATGCGCGTGATGTCGACGGTCAGGGAGGTTGCCCCCACCTGGACGGGGGCGCTGATCGTCGCGGCCGTCGTGACTGGTCCGGTGTCCGAGTAGGTGGCGGGCGCGATCTGCGCTGACCATGCGGCTGACGTCGGGTGCGGACGGAGCGTCAGCGTGGCGGCCGTGACTGTGATGCGTCCGAGCGCCTCGGCTTGGCGTCCGTAGGTGGCGAGGCCTGTGAGGCGGTGGCCGCCGGAGCTGCCCTGCCAGGCCCCGCCGCCGCCGTGCCGGGTCCAAGAGGTTCCATCCCAGGTGCCCGCCCACTGTGGGATCAGCGTTGCTTCGCGCACGCTCTTCGGCGGAGCTGGCAGCTCTTTCCACTGGGGAAGTGGGTTCTCGGGTTTGGGCGCCGGACCGAGCGCGTGTAGCGCCCGGCCGGTGTCTGGGTCGAGCAGCACGTGCGCGGTTTCGACGCCGGTCCAGTTGACGGCCGTTGCTGAAATCTGGATTGGAGGCCCGCCGTACAGGCTGACGTTGAGGGCACGGCCGCCCTCGATGAGGCTGACCACGCGCGCGATCGCCGTCGGTGACCTGTCGGAGCCATAGCGGGGAGGCAGATCATCGGGCACCGTCGAAATTAGGTCCATCACGGGGCTGCTCATACGCTCACCTCCACATCGGTCTTCTGTGTGCCCCTGTAGGTGAGCGGGACCTCGTATGCCGAGATTGTTCCCCACATCGTCTTCGTGGTTGCAGCGTCCACGGGCCGCGTCACAATCTCGACGTGTGCGTCCAGTCGGATGCGCGGGTCCGGGGCGTGCTGCACGGGGACCTTGATTTTCTTCCTGACCGAGTCTGCAAGCATTGCCTCGGCTGTGCGCTTGGCCTGCTCGTAGCTCGTGATTAGCGGCGATGAGAAGAACCTTGGCACGGTGCCGTAGGGACCGTCGACGCGCATCGGTCCCGTCAGTTGATCGGCGATTGCTTGGAACGAGGGGGCACCCTCGTCAGAGCTTTGCTGCCCCCGAGCGACCACGCGGTTGTAGATTTTGTCGCGGCTCACCGAGGCCGCCACCCCGACGACCGTGCCGTCCTCCCCATCCGAGAGGAGCAGCGCCGGCCGCGAGGTGGGCGGCGTAGTCGGCGGGGACAGATACATGATTCCGTCCCCGCCCTCGCGCACTGTCGCAGGCCAGGCTTTCGCGATCTCGTAGACCGCGTCGATGCGGCTCTCGCCCCAAGACATCGAGGGGCAGGGCCTGTCGCCGAGGGCCGGATCGATGATTACGCCGATACGCGCACCGACCAGGCGGCGAAGCTCTGACGCGAGAGTGCCCGCCGGGTCGGGCGCCATTGGCTCCGTCAGCCTGTCTTCCTCGAGTCGCTGCATCAGGCTCTTGCCCGTCACTCGCACCGTGGATGGCCCAGGCTCCACCGAGGTAATAAGGAACCGGCCTAGCTGAACCGTCCACCAGCCTGCATCGACGAGCGAACCGACCGTCATACTCACATGGAGCACCTGCCCGTAGCAGCCGAGCGGGTGGTCTGGGTCCACGGGGTCCCAGTCGCGCCAGTCCTCCCCCTGCACAGCTCCCACACGGGGCACCGTCAGGGACAGGGTGCCCTGCACCTGCTGACCAGCGTCCCACGACACCGACCCATCTTCGACGGGCACCTCCCCCAGGTACTGCGATCCCAGCCACGACTCCACGGTGACAGACACCGAGTAGCCCGAGGTCAGCAGGTCCTCCGGAATCTGCTCGACGTCGGCCGGCATGCTCATGCGTCCTCCTGCCAGATAGTCCTGTCGAACTGATCCCACGGCCACCGACGAGCATCCAGGCCACTCCACGTCAGTCGGCGCTTATCGAAGTCGTTCCACGTCGACAACGTCAGCGTTGTGTTCGGCTGCGGCAGATCGACGATCGTGCCCTTGAGCTGCCAGATGCGCTCGGCGACGTCAAGGCGCGGCGCACGCTCCATCGATGCCGATGTCACCGCCATCAGCGTCACAGGATCGACGTCGCACGTCCCACGCTTGCACTGCACGCAGTGACGCGGGTTGTGGAACAGAGCCACCGGCGTCTGAGACGCCAGAAGCGTCTTCATAGCCGCCGTGTCCTGCAGGTTCGTGCGAGCCGTGATAGACACCGTCCCGCGCCCCATCGTTGGCGCATAGACCACCAAGGGTGTCGCGCGGCCCGGCACCTCATGCTCCGTCACCCGCGGTTTTAGTTCACGCTGGTCCGTGCCCTGCCACAGGACATTCACAGGCTTCGCGCCCGCCGTGTCCGTCATCAGTGACAGGCCACCCCATGAGCGGACGACCGGCTCCGATTCAACCACGACGCCCCTCGACGTCGTCAGCCTGTAGCGGATCGGCGTGTTGATCGGCGCGACCGGGTCTCCAATGATGCGCTGCAAGCCCTTGGAGGACCACACGCCCCCGCGAGGAATCCACGTGAAGCCCGTGTCTGTGACACCCTCGACATAGCAGGCCGTCCCGGCGGGGACGAGCGCCGGAGGAATCACGATCTGAACCCTGGGAGCCTGTCCACCCGTCAGAATCGCAACAGGCAGAGACGACATATCGACGTCCGCCTCGACCTCACGCGACGTCGAAACACCGCGAGCGCCGGTCCACTGGTGCGTGAGAGCCCTCGAGGAATAGCCGATACGGCTCGGCGGGGTGTCTCCGTCGAAGAACTCCCCCGCTGCTGCCTCGAGTGCCTCGCCCGGGGTGGGGGCCGCGACGATAAGGACATCATCGACGTACACCCAGCCCGGCAGAGTGCCGCGCTCGGCCGCCGAGGTCGTGCGGGCCTCGAACCGAAGCCGCACGGCCGTCGCCCCAGATGGAGCTGTGAACGCCCAGACGGGCCTATCCCCATCCGCGCTGGCGGCCAACAGCGCCGGAGTCTTCTCCGTGACGCTGCGGCCGCCCACGGTCCACTCCGGGGACACAGCAGCCGCGAGGCCGGGGCTCGTGCGCACAAGCGCCGAGATCGCGACGGTCTGCCCTCCGGCGACAGTGACTGCCGTTGGCGCGGCAGCTGGCCCCTGCGTGCCGGGCGGCACGTCGATGGCCAGATACTGCGGAGACTGGCGAGCGTGCCCGCCCCACGAGTCAGTATCCGAGCCGATCCTCACCGTGGCCGAAGCGATCTTCGCCCATTCCCGCAGTAGATACGCGAACGACGGATTGCGGCAAAGATTCTCACGAGCCACTACCTGCTCCTTCCAGCTAGCTGCTTACGGCGCACCAGGACGCCGGTGCTGATCGACTCCACATGCGCACGGAACGAATGGCCATCGTCCAGCACAAGGTTGACCTGCGCGCCATCGAGCGACGGCACCGCGTTTGCTCCACTCGCCGCGAGCGCACTGACATCTGCCCACTGCCTCGCGGTGAGGATTGCCTCCCTTGTGCCCGTCTGATTGACGGCTGCGGTGACTCCCGAGGGCAGCCATCCGCCGCGATCGTACTTGCGAGCTCCGCCGTAGCGGCCGACAGTCGGAGACCCCCAGATACCGATGTGCCGGGCGTTGAGGCCGGGCTTTGGCTCCTCGATCATCTGGCCGCCGCCGGCGTAGATCGCGACGTGATGGGCGGGCGCTCCCCAGAAGAGCAGGTCGCCGGGGGCGGCCTGCGTCCAGGGGATCGGAGTTGCCCCGGACTGGTATCCGGCTGCCGTGAGGCGCGGCCACCCCAGACCAAGCTGCTGCGCAGCCCAATACACAAGGCCCGAGCAGTCCAGGCCGGGCGGGATGGCTGAGCCGCCCCACACGTAGGGGACCTGCATCTGCACGGCTCGCATTGCGGCACCCACGAGTCCGGCCGACGAGGATTCCTCAGCCTTCTTCTTGAAGAACGATCCGACTCCTGCGAGGAGGGATTCGACGCCGCCTGCGCCGAGCTCGCCGATGACTCCGGGGGCGATGCCCTTCCTGAGTCCTCGGACGGGCTCGGTGATGAGCTGCGCGATGGAGCCGAGCGGGTCGCGGAAGAACTCGCTCACGCCGCGTGCTGCGTCGGCGAACCATCCTGCGATGCCGCCGCCGGCGAAGTGGGCGATGCCTCCTCCGGAGAATCCGGTGGGGGCCTTGCCGGGGCTGCCACCGGGGCGGCGCTTCGAGGCGGCGTAGTTCGCGGCAATGATCCTACTCGGGCCGATCTGCCGGACGAGCTCGGGGACGAGGATTGCCTCGCCCGGGGAGAGCATCGCCGGGATCGTGTCGTGCCCGGGACTGTAGCCGGGGACGATGCCGCCGCCGGCGTACTCGGCGATCCTGGGGACCGTCGGCAAGGTGAGAGAGAGACCGATCTTCGAGGCGACCGTCTCCACCATGGATTTCAGGCCGTTGGTGTAGACGGTGTCGATGATGAAATTCACCGGCTTTGCCGCGACGCTCTTCACCTTGTTCCACACGGACTCGATGGCTGAGCGCATGCCATCGAAGGTGGACGAGACGCCGCTCGACATGGACGAGAACACGTTCGTGACGCTGTCGTAGACCCACTGGACGGCCGCACTCGCCGTGGACTTGATGGACTCCCAGACGCCCGAGACCGTGGAGGAGATGCCGTTCCAGATCGAGGAGACGACGCCAGCGACCGTCGTGAACACCGTCGAGACGATGTTCCACACGGTGTTGATGTACCAGGTGACGCCCGCGACGATGAGATTCCACGCGGTCGTCACTCCTGTGGAGATCGCCGTCCACACTCCCTCGAGGAATGAGACGATGCCGCCGAACACCTCTGTGGCTATTCCGGCGATCCACTGCCACGTGTTAGCGATCTGCTCGAATACGGGCTTGATGACGCTGTCATACGCCCAGGTGAAGGCCTGGCAGATCGCATCCCACACGGGCTTGATGACGTTGTCATACGCCCACGTGAAGACCGCTACCCATGCCTGAATGTAGAGCTTGATCGGAGTGAGGACAATGCCGACGATGATCGCAAATGCTGTCTTGAAGACCGTGACGATGCCGTCCCAGACAGCCGTGATAGCCTCCCACGCCGTCTGCAGGGGCTGCACGACGTAGGTCGAGAAGAAGCCCGAGACGCCGTCCCAGGTGCCCGTCCACCAGGAGGAAATGGACTCCATGGCGGACGACCACGCCGAGCTGATCCAGTCCACGAAGCTGTAGAAAGCGTCCGTGATCGCCGCCCAAGCCTTCCGACCTGTCTCCGTCTGCGTGAAGAAGTAGACGAGGCCTGCGACGAGTGCGGAGATCGCCGTGACGATCGCGCCGATCGGGTTCATGTTCATGACGAAGTTGAACGCGACCTGCGCGGCCTTCGCGAGGTTCGTGGCTTTGACGAACTGCAGCAGTCCGCCGGCCGCCTTCACGGCGTTCACGGCACCCATGGCCGCGCTCATGCCCTTGAACGCGGCCGTGCCAGCGACTACCGCAGTGACGAGCGGTGCAACAACGTCGGTGTTTTTCCCGACCCAGTCGAATACGCTCTTGAGTGCCTCAGCGGTGCGCTGAATCATCGACGGGCCATCCCCGCCGAACGCGCTGACCATGTCCCACACGCTCTTGGCGAGCGGTGCGAACGCGGACGCGAGGTTCGTTGCCGCGTCCCAGCCTGCCTTGAGCATCTCCCAGGCCGCCATGCCAGCATCACGAAGGTTGAACAGGAAGTCGACGAGACCAGAATCCTCTTCGAGTCCGAAGATCGGCCCCGAGAAGTTCCCATTGGCGAGGACATCCCAGATTCCCTGGATCGAGGGCACGCCCACGTCCTTGATCCACGCGAACCCAGCGCCGAGCGTGTCCGACATCCAGCTCATGAAGTCGGTCAGCTGCGGCTTCGCGAGGTCGATCATGTCCTTGAAGCCGCCGACAATCGTCGCCTGTAGATTCCCGGCCGCGTTCTCGATGCGCGACACGTCCGACGCTGCTGCGACCGCGACGTCATCAAAGCCCAGCTGCAGGAGCGCCTGGTTGAACTCTTCCGCAGAGATTTGGCCTTCCGCCATGGCGTCGCGAAAGTTGCCTGTATAGGCGCCCATATCGGACAGAGCCTGCTGAATCTTGCCGGACGCGCCCGGAATGGCGTTGGCGATTTGGTTCCAGTCCTGGGTCTGGAGCTTCCCAGCACCGTTCACCTGGACGAGTGCCAGGCCCAGGCTCTTATACGTGTCAGCCGTACCGCCCGACACCGCGTTGAGGTTGCCAGCAGCCTCCGCAAGACGGTCGAAGCCATCGACCGAGTTCGCGGCGAGCTGGCTTGTAATGCCCTGGATGTCCGCGAGGTCGTAGACCGTGCGGTCGGCGTACTCCTGTGCGGATGCGCCGAGACGCTCGATCATCGAATCATCGACGCCAGCGAACCGCAGCGTATCGGCGAATTTATTCGTCGCGTCTGAGGCTGCGATGGCCTCGGACGCGAAACCGCCGATGCCGACAGCCGCACCCAGGAGCGCGAGCGGTCCTAGCGCCGAGGTCACGAGTCCCCCGAGCGACGTCACGCCCGAGCCGACAAGACCGAGCGAGGAATCAACCTCGTGGGCTTCACGCTCGACGTTGTCGGCCTCGCGCACCCAGCCCTTCAGCGACGTCGTGAAGCGCTCCCAGTTGGACGGGGCCTTCGAGATACGCTGGTCAAGCGCCTCGGTTGCCGCCTTCGCGCTGTCGGACGCGGCCTTCTCCTTGCGCAGAGAGTCCGTGTGGTTAGCGGACGCCTGGTCGGCCTTCTTGTTCGCTGCTGCCGACGCTTCACGCGCCGAGGCCAGCGCCGACTCCGCGCGGGCGACAGCCGCCGAGTCAGCGGATGAGCTGGAACGTGCTGATGCGAGTGCACGCTCGGCACGCTCCACCGCAGATGCAGCAGTCTCTTCCTCGGCGCGTGCCTTCGCGAGCGCCGAGGAGGACTTCTCCACCTTGGCGTGCGCTTCCTGCAGGGCTGCCCCAGCCTGCGCGGCCTCCTGACGAAGGCGCGCCGTTGACTTGCCCAGAGGATCGGCGATCGCGTTAACGAGGTCCTTGCCAGACTCGGAGACCTTCTCCTTGAATTTCTCCGCGTACTTCTTTCCCGCATCGCCAGCCACCTGCGGGAGCTGCGTGGCCGTCGCATTCTCGATGCTCTTAAAGAACCCCCGCATCGAGGGGACCACATCGACATAGACAGTGCCTGCCTGATACACGCCAGCCACGCAGACCTCCTACAGGTAGATATTCAGGTTTCTTGCGGACTCCACCCCGGCATGAGAGCCGCGAGCGCCTCGTGGGCGCTGCGGTCTCGGACGCTCGTGCGCGCGTCCTCGAGTGCGATCGCGGTGAGGCTCTCGGGTCGTGGGTAGGTTTCTTTGCCTCCGAAGGCAGAGACCAGCAGGTCGAAGATGTCCTGCAGGACTCTGACCTCGGGGGTTTGTGTTCGGAGCTGTGCCTCGGTATCGTCGTCGTCGGGGGCTTCGGCGATCGCCATTGCCGTTTCGATTGCGACCTCTGGGTCGTTGAGAATCGCTGCGACGGTTCGGCTCGTTGAGGGCAGCTCGTCGATCAGAGTCAGGAGGAATCGGTATCGGCGAGCGCGGAACAGGCTGTATGAGTCCCAGCCCTGCTCCGCGAGGTCCGCCACGATCTGCATCCCGTACCGCGTCAGGCGGTCGTAGAGGCGCGCCCTTCCCCCAGGGACCCGAGCGATGCCTCATAGTGAGTAGACGCCTGTCGCAGGAGGAGCAGCATCTGACGCAGCGTCAGATGCTTGGTCACGAATGCGGCGTCTTCCTCCGAGAGCCACTTGGAGATGACCTCGGTGGCGCGCTTGCCGCCGCCAAGGTCGAGGAGGAGGTCTTCGCCGGCCTCGGGGCTCAGGCCCAGGGGGTCCGGGAAGGTCACGACGTGGTTGTTTAGCCCGAAGGTGAACGGGGCGGCCGCTGCTGCGCCATCGAGGTTGTTGAGGGCCGAGAGCGTCAGGGTGGGGGTAATCTTGTCTGCCATTGGTGTTCTCCTTGTTTGGTCGGTCAGTTGTCGCGGCGCTGAGTGCTGGCGGGCGGGGCAGGCAGCGTCGGCGTGGCTTTTTCGGGCTCTTCGGGCTGGGCTTCTGCCCATCCCTGTGTGCGCAGAGTGTTCGCGTCGGCTGCGTCGTCGGTGACTCGCGTGAGTACGAGGTCGTTCCCGTCGTCCGTCTTGATCGTCTTCGTGAAGGTCAGCTGGTCCATGCTTGTCCTATCCTGTGGTGTTCTCCTGGGGGTGGTAGCGGGCAGAGGCCGGAGGGAGAACATCCCCGGCCCCCGCCCGCAGTATGTGTCAGACGCTGAAGCCCGTGATGTCACGGTGCTTGAGCATCGCCGAGCCGCCGTAGTAATTACGGCAGGCCGTGCCTGCGGCCTCGTCGGCGAATGCCTTGAATTCGAGGTCGCCAGTAATCGGGTCCGTTGCCTTGAGCCCGATCGTCGGCATTGAGACGAGCTTGGCTCGCGTGAAGCACCAGCCCATCAGCCACTCGTCATCGGCAGGGCCGTCGGCCGCGACGAGCAGCAGACGCTTCTCCGGGATGGAGGGAAGAAGCGGATCGTCGAACACCACTTCTCCCGTGGTCGCGTTCGCCTTGACCTGCGAGAGGTCAATGCCGTGCGTCAGGCTCAGCATCTCCTTGCGGAACAGCTCGAAGATGTTGAGCTTGATCGTCTTGGTTGCCTTGGTCAGGTCAGAGCGCACAGGCTCTGCGTAACCCAGGCCATCGACGTCGTCCACGGACACGTCAGGCGTGATCTCTCCGCCATCGGTCGTGAAGATTCCCAGCGGAGTCCAGTCCGCGGAGAGTTCCTTCATCGCGCCGCTTGCGCCCGTCAGCGCGTCTGGGACAGCGGTCGTGATCGGTGCGACGAAGGCCAGAACGTTGAGCGCCTTGCGCACGTTCTTCGCCTTGTTGTGCTTCTTCTTCAGCGCTTCAATGGTCGTGGTGTCGGCCATATCGGTTTCCCTTCCAGATCAGAGTTTGTTAGTCGGTGGGACGTTGAGTGACTTCCACGCTGAGGCCCACCACCTCAACGACGCCGTATGCGGCGCGCACTCCCAGGCGGGACGGCACAGACGCCTCATCCACCCACCCAGAAGCCCCCACCACAGGACGAACTGACAGAGCATCCACAACCTCATCCGCGAGCGCCTCCGCGCCGACGACGCCTGGCCCTGTGGGGGTCGTGGCGTACACGTCGACAACAAGGGAGGTGATGCGCTCGAAATCGAGGTCCTGGGATTGGGTCGCGTAGACATGCACGAGCGGCATCGGCCATGTGTCCGGGAGGCTGCCCTCCTGGATCACCCGTACTGTCTGCGCCCCCGTTGCTGAGGCGATCGCGTCTCGTAGTACCTGGACGGGGTCCGTGTACTTCATGACCGGCCTCCTCGTCGTGCGCGCTTAGAGCCCGCGAGCTTGCCGAGCGTGTGATGCCCGGGGACGCGGCGCCCGTCTCTGGCGAAGTGCCCGAACTCAACAGGCACGGCGTGTGGGGCATCGTTGACGACGCGACCGACAGCCCTGCGAGACGAGCCGTTTCGGCGCGTCTTCACAGTTGCCGTCACAGCCTCGACCCTGTACGCGTCGGTGAGTACGCGGTCCCGTTTCGGGGCCGCTGCTGCCGCCGCCGCACGCAGCGATTCGGCTTCACTGACCATGGCTTCACTGATCGACGCAGACTGTAGAAGCGCCTCGATCGCGGCCGAGCTGACCACGAACTTGACTGCCACGTGTCACCTCCGAGAGATCACGACAGACGTGCCGCGCGGCCACGGTGAGGATGGCTCCTCGACCCTCCACGTCCCGCCGAGAGGATGCTCCGCCGGGACACGGATGACATCCCCGACGCGCAGCGTTATCCCCCTCGGAAGGTAGAGCGTCGCTGTCTCGTCAGCCCGCTCAGAGGCTGCCTGATCGAGGAGCCCCGGCACAGTGAACTGTCCCGGCGCGATCAGGCAGCCCCCGATGAGGCGCGGTTTGGATTCCTCGACGAGGTAGCCGTCCCCGTCACGATGGACGGTCCCTTCTACCTGAATCGGGGTCTTCCATTCCTCCATCACGTCAGGCCCCTCCCATCACCCACACGTGCCCAGCGCGTCGCGGGCGGTACGCATCCGCGAGCGCCTGGTCATCCGGTGAGAGGATGGCTTGTCCGCCTACTGCCCATGTGGCGTACTGGCGGGTCTGCGTGAACGGCCCCGTCGTCTCAGTCATTTGAGTCGCCCCTTGTGCGGCGGCGTCGGGGATGAGGAGGATACGTCGCACGCTGTCTGCGAGCTGTAGTCGTACCGCTGCGGGGACCTCGGAGAGGCCTGCCGCGTAGGTGACGACAACGAACTCGTTCGCGGGCGATGCGACTTGGATGAAGCCGTGCCTGACGGTGTAGGGGATCGCCTGTCCGTCGTCGGTCGTGACAGCTTCGACGGAGATGAGCGGCGCCCGTGTGGGGACGACTCGTCCGCCCGCGTCGACCTTCAGGCGGTGCGTGTACGTCTCGACGGTGAACGTCTGGCGTGCGCGCGCCTTGAAGGCCTCGGCGAGCTTGTCAGCGATGAACGTTGCCCGCGCCGACTCCGAGTCTGTGAGGGGGCGGCCGAGAGCGGCCTCGATGTCCTCGACAGTTACCAGCGGAACAGGCATCGTCCCCCCTACTTCTTGGACTTCTTCGAAGTCTCCTCAGCAGCGTCGCCCTCGTCGGCCGGCACGTCTTCACTGGACGGCGAGGCCTCATCGGAGGTGGTCTCCTCGAGGATGCCTGCCGTGATCATTGCCGTGGCGACCTCGTCCGCGAGCTCGAACGTGATCCCGTTTTCTCCCTTGACCTGCATCATGCCGCCTTGAAGACCTGGATCGCCTTCGGGCGCAGGACTGCGCCGCCGTAGACGTGAAGGCCGCGAACGCGATCTGCGAAGGTCTGCTCCGCGCGCATCGACTCGGTCTTCTCTACCTGGGACACGTAGGCCACGGACGGCTTGTGGAACGCGACGGCCATCGGCTTCGTGTTATCGAGCCAGGGGCTCGTGACCACGTCGAAGCCCAGGAGACGACCGATCGTCGCCTCGCGGAGGCCATCCGTCATGTTCGACTTGTCGAAGCTGGTGAGCTTCGAGCCGTCAGAGAGGAGGAACTCCTCGAAGGCCGCGTTGATCAGGAGCACGCGGTCCATGGCGGGGACCTTCTCGGCCGAGAGCTTGCCGCGCAGCTTCAGGATCGCGCCGTATGCGGTCTCCCAGTTCGTCGGGTTCGCGATGCCCGTGACCGCCGTGCCCCTGGAGGTCAGCATCGCGGTCAGGAAGGTCTCCGCGTCTTCAACGAGCGCGGCCGCCGCCGACTTGGTGTAGGCGTCGAGAGACTGGTTCGCCTGCGCGGCGTCGATGTCATCGACCAGGAAGTCGAAGCTCTTCTCCTGGTCAATGGTGATCTCGATGCCCGTGGACTCGACGGCATCGGGGACGGTCGTGCGCGGCACCTTAGTGCCGCCGGACGCAGTCACCGCGCCGGTCTTGTAGTCCTTCACCTTCACATCGACGATGCCGGGGATGTGAATCTTCGAGCCCGCGGTGAAGGCCTTCTCGTATTCGCGGTTCGCCATCCCGACGAGCACCGTGTCACGGCGGAAGTTCTCGAGGATGCTGGCCGACCACAGTTCCGGAATGAAATGAGTGAGAGTCATTGTGTGTCCTTTCTCGGCTCGCTTATGCGATGCCCATGATGTTGTTCAGTTGCCCGTCCTGACGGGCCTTGATGATCTCTGCGGGAGACATCTTCTTGAGGTCATCCCTGGTGAGCTGCCTGGCAGCCCTGATCTCGTCACCACGAACCCCCGCATCAGCCGCGGGAGCACCCTTGGGTACCTGCGCACCTCGCCACGCCAGGAGACGCTCAGCAGACGCCCTCAGCTCCTCCTCTGACGAGCCAGACAGCAGGTCCGCGTCAACGCCCGTCGCTGCCGCGACCTTCGCTCGCATCGCCTCGGCCTCCATCGCCGCAGCTCGCGCCTCAGCCTTCGCTGCCGCTTCCTGCGCCTTCTGCAGCTCGGACTTGCCCTGCTCCTGAGCCTCGTCATAGAGGCGCGCCTTTTCGGCGTTTTCCTTCATCCGAGACTCATTCTTGCGGGACAATTCCTTCCATTTCCGGGCCTCAGCCTCCCAGTCAACCTGCTGGGCCGTAGCCTCAGCGGCGGCTGCGGGGGTTTCCTGTGCGGCCGGCGCGTCCCCTCCCGTTTCTGCGGACGGGGCATCGACGAAGCGAAGGTAAGGACGGTGCGTCAGGTGGTTCTTCATGGTGGTTCCTCCCATTCCGGGTAGACGAAAGCCCCCACGCCGTTACGGCTGGGGGCTGGTTGGGTATCAAAAAACCGACCCGGGCATTACGTCCGAGGTCGGCTAGTTTGAGCATTATGTGAAAAGGACACCTGGGCTGCCCGAAGGGGCTGCCGGGATGTCCTCACCGCTAGGGTAGCACACTCACGGAATGTGGACAATATTTCCTGCATGATCTATGACAATCACTTGGGTAAGATGGCGACCCTGCATACCTTGCCGGACATCCCCGATCGATTTCTTATCGTCGAGTTCGCTACGGCGCAGATCGAGGACCAGGCGTTCAGCCTGTTTCCCCGCTCGCTTCATCTGCGAATCGACGGTGTTCTTGCCTTCCCCCGTGGGCGCTTTGAACTCCCAGACCTGCTGATTCATTTCCACGTCTGGGTTCTTCACACCTTTTTCGCGCGAATCTATGCGGAACAGCACGTCCACTCCCTCTTCCGCCAGGCGCAGCGCCGTGAGCACCTCATGCTCACTGGGCGCGTCTCTGACCGACGCTGCCGGGATGAACACCCGCCCGTCCCCATGCCCCGGATACCGGAATTCTCCGGGAATCCCCGTCACGTCCCCACCCTCATACTGAAGCGTCTTATGCCATTTTTCGGCAGGAACGCTCAGCAGACGCTTTAAACGATCAGAGTCATCCGGCGGTTGTGCCGTGGTCTTCTTCGGGGGCTTGGGAGGCTTAGGCGGCTCAGCCCCACCCGCCTTGGTCTTAGGCTTCGCCTTGGGCTGCGCCCACGACAACGTCGGCCCATACTCGCCGTGTTCACTGACCGTCAGGAGCTTCCGATAATCCGGAGTGCGCCCACCCCGATCAGACACCCCGAGACGGTCAGCCGTGATCTGGTGAACCTGTTCGAGCAAGTCCTCGTCAATCACCTGATTGACCGCCAGGCCCGGAGGAAGAGGCTGCACATCGCAGTCACACCCCGGGTGAATCGGCAGCAGGTCACCACGGTAATAGCGCTGCGTCGACGCAACCACACACAGGGCGCAATTCTCACGCCCCGTGAGCACACGCCGATAGAACTGCCCCTCCGCCGGGTAGCCCCTCATCGACTGACGAGACGCATGCACCTTCGCCAGCTGCATGTCCCCACCGATCAACTGCGTGAGCCGCAGCCGCCCCTCAGCCGCAGCCTGCGGCAGAGGCTTGCCAGCCGCGAGCGCGGTGTACACGTCGACGGCTGGGCGCCGGTAGACGACGCGCGGGTCGACGCCGCGAGCACCGCGTATCTCGTCCTGGTCGATGGACGGGAGGACGACCTTCCAACCGAGCTCGCGGGCGCACTGGGCGAGGTATGCGCGCGTCAGATCAGCTATGCGGAGCTGGCCTGCGGTCACTCTGGGGGTGATCGCTTGAATCATGTCCTCGACGGCGCTGGCCCTGTAGTGCGGGAGCGAGTCCCAGTAGGCCTGTCCGAAGGCGGTGATCTGCTGTCGGATTGCGTGGACCTGGCTGTCATACGCCTCAGTGAGGCGGTTGAGCGAGTCCAGGTCCGGCATTGTTACTTCTCCTCGAGTGTCGCTGACTGTGTCTCTGGGAGCCTGAGCGCGACAGGGACGGCGCCCGTGAATCGGATTCCGTCGAGGCCGACGACCTCCGACGCTGATTCAGGAGCGACGCCGGCGCGGATCGCCGTGCCGAGGGCGTCAAACCTGAGTTTCAGGTCTGCTGGGTCTCCCCCCCCCGTACCCGGGGTTGCAGCTTCGTCTGTCAGCTGCGGCTGCGGCTTGTCTTGGAGCGCGAATGCCAACGCGATCTGTTCCTCAGCACGGCGTTGCTTGTCCTGTGCGATCTGCTCGGGGCTGTAGCCGAGGATGTTGCGCTGGATCGTCTCCAACGCTTCGCCGGCGTTGCGTGCCTGGACGGCCGCAGCGTATTTCTCCGTGAGGGAGACAGCGTGCGGCGGGACGAACAGAACCTCCACGGTCTCTGCCTCGTTTAGCGCGTATCCCTCGACCGCGAGCGCCTTGACGATGAGGTAGGCGAGCGCGGGCTTGAAACGTTCGATCCTGTCGCCTGCCTTGGAGAGGAGGGCCTTCTGGGGTTGCTCGGCTCCCGCCGCCGACTGGTTTGCGGAGTCCGGGAGCATGATCGAGAGGGGCGTTGAGGTCTCGGCGGCCAATTCGCGCCAGTCGTCCTTGGTCGCGTTGAGAATCTCGGTGATCTGGGTTTGCGAGGACTCCCAGATTTCCACACCCGGGGGCAGCTCCCACAGGGCTGCGGGCGAGGGCTCGAAGATCGCCTGGTAGTCGATCGCGTTCCCGGACTCGTCCTCGGCCGGCAGACCTGCCGATCCCTCAGCAGACTTCAGTGCTCGCTGCCGGAAGGCCTGCATCGAGATAATGACCAAGCGCTGCAACGTCTGCCAGTTGATGCGGTCGATCAGGTCGAGCACGTGCTCAAACTCGCCCATCCCAAAACGGTTCTCGAGGACCACAACCGGGGGCGCTCCCTCGAAGGGCTGGACGCCACCGAGGTCGAGACGCCAGTCCCCGGACACCCGAGAGATCAGCTGCCGCGACTTGTCGTAGGCCGATCGCGTGTAGGACATGCGCAGGCCAGGGGTCCACATCACGAGGTGGTCGAGGCCGGCCGCCTGGTCTCGCCAGACCTTCACGGCCGCGAGCGCACGCCAGGGCTTGACCGGGTCAGGCTCGACGTACATGTGTTCGGGACGCTCGTAGGTGACGCATGCGCGGCCGTCTTCGTCCTGGGTGACCAGGAGGTAGCCATGGCCGAGGGTGGCCGCGTCCCAGATCGCGTCCGAGAAGACCACTTTGAGGCGGTTGTCGCGCCAGATGCGCGCGGCCGCCTGAGCTGCGGGGCTGTCCTCGCTGGCTCCGACTGTCACCCCGTTGGGGATGAGACGATCCACGAGCGCGGACACGACGAGCTTGCCCGGATTGGTGCGCGCACGCCTCTGGAACTTCAGCCACGCCTTCGCGAGATTAGGGCCCATCTCCGGCAAGGGGGATGAACCGTTGGTGTAGGAGCGCAGGAGGTCCGTTCGCGGACGCTCCTTGTCCATCTTTGCAGTGAGGTAGGCGAGCCATTCCTCGGGCGTTTTCGTCATGAGGTGGGGCCTCCTCCCCCAGCGTGTTAGTAGAGCCGCCTCGGTGCGCGGCGGCTGGTTTGCTTGGCTGCGCCCTTGCCGACGGCGTCGAGTCCGGCCGTGTAGGCGAACATGGCGCCCCAGGCGGCGTCAATCTTCGAGTAGTCCTGGTCATCCGCAGGTTTAACGAGGACGTACCCCGATTGCCTGGGCGACTTGCGGGCGTTGAGCAGGTGCGCGGTGATCATCGGGTCACCGTCATACGTGATGCGTTCCTGGTGGATCGCAGACAAGAGCTGCGCGAAGTTCTCGCAGGTCTTGGCAACGTTTCGCTGCGGGTACCGGATCGGCTCGGACGCGCTGATCTTGGCGCGTAGGCGGCGCGAGTAGCGTGCCTCCCAGCCCTTCACGTCCTGAGCCCATCCCGCCGATGGGTCCGCGTAGAAGCCCACCACATTGAACCGCTCGAAAGCGTCGCGCACGGTCTGCTCGACTTCGAGGCGGGGTGGCTGCCAGCCTTCGCCTGCGGGGCCGTCTGGCTGGCTCCAAATCCCGACCTTGAACAGGTGCCGTTGCGTCACCGAGTAGCCGATCAGGACCGTGGCATCGGCTATGCCGATCTTCCGACCTTCGGAGCCGTCGAAGCCGAGCGTGATCGGCTCGGTGGAGCTGATCTGCTTCGTGTGGTCTTCGATGGCTCGCAGCTCGGGCATCGTGAGCCATGCGTCCGACGCCGAGGTGATTTGGTTGAGGAAGTCCGAGCACATCCCTGCGGGATCGTTATCCGGGTGCCAGAAGCTATCCGCGATACGTTCCAGGTCCACCCATCCGGGTTCGCACTCGGGCTCGTGGATGGCGCATCCCCTGGGGTCTGCTGCCGAGTCTCCGTAGGCGATCCGTAGACCTTCCAGGAGTGATTCACGGTCCGAGATGTCGGTGTCGAGCGGGGCTTCACGATGGTCGTAGTACAGGCCCCGAGCGGCTTCGGGCTTGACCTTGCCTGCCTGGATTAGCTCGTAGAATCTCGCCGTTGTTTCCGCGACCGAGCGTTCGCCGATCGTGTAGGCGTTGGGGGTCTCGATTGTGAGGCCCCCGAGTTTGTCGGCGTTCGAGCGCAACGTTTTCGCCAGCTTCGGGCCGCCGTTCGACGGTAGCCACGTCTCTGTCTGGTCCATGACCGCCATGACGGCTTTCGCCCCCTTGACGGAGGTCGCTGACGACGTGCGCTTTTCGATGCGGCCGCGACGCAGTGCTACGAACGAATCCATGGGGTCGAGGCCGTACTCCGATTCAGCCGGAGAACCGCGCAGCATCTCCAACAACGGGTCCCAGGTGTTCGCCGTTTGATCGTCCGTTGTCGCCGTGACCTGCACGATAGGGGTCCTCCGTGTCGACCACGGCACACCGACCGGCTGGCCATCTGAGTCCCACCCATCACACAGCACAGGCCCCATAGCTTCAGCGCAGCAGATCGCTGCGAGAAACGGGCTTTTACCCCAACCACGCGGACGCGACAACACCGCGCGCTGCTTGACTCGACGGCCCGTCTCCGGGTCCAGCTCATACAGCCTCGCGAGGAACTCAATCTGTTCCTGCGTCGGCACGAACGGGATGTGCTCCTCACTGTCCTCGTCACGGTCTGGCATGAGGAGGAACTCCATCATCCAGTCCGCAACGTCGTAGCCGAGCGTCGGGAACTCATCGTCCTCGTCGATCGGTTGCCAGGGCACGCTACACCGCCCTTAGCTTCTTCTGTCGCCTCCGAGCCCGCGCAGAAACGGGCGCCACATCATCAATGGCGCTGTCGGCGTCGTCTTCGAGGTTATCGGCCACCGCGAACTGAATCCTCAACCTGGCGCGGTCCTCGGGTGTGGCCCCGAACTTAGCGACGCGCAGCCTCAGTTCGCCGGCAACTCGATAATCGCCCTTCCAGTACAGGGCGTGCAGGTATGCGGTGTCGAGCAGGAATGACCAGTCTGTTTCCGTGTACTCCGTGCTGAGTGGGGATTCGCCCCACATCTTCCACCAGCGGCGAGTCACCGTCGGCCACGTGAAGCGCTTCTTCCTCGGCTTGCCGTTCTCGTCGAGGACAACGTGCTCGATGACCGGCAGCGACGGCTGCTCGACTGGCTGCGCCGTGATGATGCGCAGGATTTGGGGGTCCTTGTTCCGGCGAGCTCGCGAGCCCTTCGGCTTCGGCGCGGGTCCACGTCCAGCCATAACCACCCCTCCAATCCGCAGACTATCAACGAATTAGCCGTTACAATAGGAGATGTGAGGACATGCGAACACTGCTCGGCTCCGCTCAAACAATGGGCGCGCGTCGACGCGCGCTTCTGCTCGACTCGATGCCGAGTCGCTCACCACCGCGCCACACAGACGCACGCCCCGCAATGTCTGCCCGCCGAGCTCACCAGCCGCCCCCGATGGGTCAATCACATCGACAAGCGCCCGGTGTGCTCGCGTACCGGCCGTTGGGCCTCCGTTACAGACCCGAGCACGTGGAGCACCCACGCGGCCGCGAGCGCGACCGGCGCTCCCCTGGGGTTCGTCCTCGGGGATAGCATCGGCTGTATCGACCTGGACGCCTGCCTCGACGAGCATGGCATCCCCAACGAGGCTGCTCGTGCTCTTCTCGCGTACTACGAGGGCTCCTACGTCGAGGTCTCGCCGTCTGGGCGTGGCCTGCACATCTGGGGGACTGCCATCCCACAGCGTGGCTTCAAGCGCGTATGGCGCGGGCAGCGCATCGAGTTCTATTCGCAGGGGCGATACATCACCGTCACGGGGAACGTGTACCAGGACGGCACCCTAGCGCCCCTCTAAATTCCCCCGATCCCTCACCCCACGGTCCGGCGTTTGCATTGATACTTCAACACTTGTGGGCAGTTGTTATTTCCCCAGACCCGTACAAACAAAAATCGACAGCTCTTGACGGTGTCTGAGTCGGGTGGGGAGGGGGTCCCTGGTGGGGGTCTAGTCGATGAGGCCGGGATGTTTGCGCTTGCGTGGGGCGTTTCGTGCCCGCTCTGCTGCTAATGCGGCCGCGGCTTCTCGCTGAGTCTTGCGCTTGTGATGCCACGAGCACAACCACTGCAAGTTCGTCGCTCGATGATCGTCACCAGGTGTGACGTGGTCGCACTCGGCACCAGCTGCAGGGCAGCGCGTCCCGTCATGCAGGAGCGCTTCGCACCTGCCGCCTGCGCGGGCGCGGACGAAGGCGCGGCGCTCGTCCCAGTCAGGCGGGAGCCGCGATGCACGATCGCTCGATGACCAAGCCATGACGCTTCATCCTCTCGGAGCTCCGCTGTGTCGGCGGGTACGCGAAAGCCCCGGACGGTTATCCGCCTCGGGGCTTGTTCGACACTTCTGCCGTTGGCACGAATGTTACAACTGCCATGCGGCGCTGTCAATCAACCTTCACCTGGTTCGCGTGTCGTGTCGTGCAGCGGCGGCGTGACGAGGCCGCAGCCGCTAGCACGTCCTCGATGGCGACCCATACGGAGCCGCCGACCTTGACCGAGCGCACCCGGCCCGCCGCCGCCCACACCCGGACTGTTGACGCGGGGAGGCCGGGGACATGTTTCGGCACATCGCACTGTCGTTCCCACTCCTCCCCTGCCACGATCATGCCGAGGTCTCCTCGGTCTTTGCTGACATGCGAGCGACCAGGACCGACCAGGCGCGCAGGCGTTCCCAGTCCTGGGAGGACAGGACGCGCCCGCAGGAGATACGCGAGCAGGTGACCTGCTCTTGCCCGCCGACGACTCGGACGGGCGTGACCACGAGCGAGTAGGCGTTGCACGACGGGCAGGCAATGTCCTGCACGCGCCGCTCTGGTTCCTCGACTGCCCACCTTGCGCGTGCGCCGGCGTCGAGCCTGGCCAGGTCGGCAAGCATCTCGGGCGCCCACGGCGCGGCCGCGACGCGGTCGAGCAGCGGGTCAATCCAGCGGACGAGCTCAGCCAGCGCCCCCGGGGCACGGATGCCGACCGGCTCTGCCTCTACGAGGTAGGCCTCGCCCGTCTCCGCGTCGATCTTGCGACCAGGACTCGACCACCACAGGCCGGACGGCCGAGGAGCCTCCACCCCGATATGCTCACCGGCCTGGATACACCAGGAGGCCAGCGCGGCTGCGAGCTCGTCGGCAGCTGCCCTCTGCTGCGGGTACAGCGAGGACGAGCCAGGCGGGCGACCACCTCCGGACGAGGAGACCGCCGAGGGCGCATCATCCCCGCTCATCAGCTCGCCGACGAGTGCCGGCATCGTGCGCACGACAGCCTGCAGTCTCCCCCAGCAGCGGGCGCACAGGACCCCGACGTAAGCCGGACTCGGGGCGCAGCCCCGGCACGAGTCATCCTGACAGTCAGGAAGATGCTCACCAGGCGATGCACACCCGGATGAGCACACGCGGTTCAGCATGGCTCCTCCTCGAGGCAGAAACGGCAGGGCACGTCGGCCCCATGGATCGGGCACACGGCGTCATCGTCCACCGGGGGACGACCTCGCCACTGGTACCAGGGAGACCCCCACTGCCCACCAACCTGCGGGCTAGGAGCATCCCCAGCTAGACCAGCAGGTGAGGGGTTGGGCATGGGCTGAGAACCTTCAGGGGAAGCGCCAGGATTTCTCACCTGACGTTTGCGCCGTGGCCTACGCCTGCGGGGTGAGGCAGGTTCACCCTGCCCGGCCCCGCCAGTCTCCCAGCCAGACCCTTCCCTCTCTAGTTCCCTGCCCTGCCCCTCCCTGCCCTGACACGCGCGTGCGCGCGTAGACACCCGCTTTGCTGCCGTCGCGGCAAGATTTTCCTGCGCTGCGGCTGCCGCTGCGGCAGGATTTGTTGCCGTCGCGGCTGCCGCTGCGGCTGCCGCAGGTGCCGTCGCAGGTCGGAGAGGGTTTGCGCGGCGCAAGCTGGGGGCGGGTTCGACCTGACCCGAGACGTTAGCCTCGACGGGATCCTCGCCTCCCTCGCCTGCTGCCTGCCCCCAGTCGAGCGCGTGAGCGTCCGGGAGATCAACGTCCGTGCCGGCGGCGGGGCTGCTGGGATTCCAAGGGAGGGAGGATTCGACCTGACCCGAGGGCGTCCCCTCGACGGGATTCGCGTCCCTCCCGGCTTCGACCATGACAGCTCCGCCGCGACGCGGCGTGTCCTCGACCGTGTTCCGCTCAGCGCTCTTTGGAGGCGCTGACCAGTCCGCCTGCCCGGGCATCCACCCAGGGCGATGAAGCACCATGCCCGCCTCGGCAGGCGTGCGCTGCTGCTTCTGCTTGTTGCAGTCCGTGCATGCGATCACGATGTTGGCCGCGCCAATGTATTTGGTCGGCTCAACGTGGTCGTACTGCCACGTGCTGCGGTCCTTGCGCTGCACCTTCGTCCCGCAGTATCGGCACGGCGCAACCATGTTGCCCCCGCGCTCGACACCGCCGACGCGATCGCGCAGCCACACAGCATCTGTGATCTTCCTGTTTTTCAGCTCCGCACGCTTTCCCCTCGTGACTCGCACGTCTTCGCCACGGTCGTAGCGAAGATCGAACCAGTCATGGAAGATGAACGACCCCTGCGGCGGCTGCACGCAGCGTTCACATGAGTGTCCCGGCGCGTGCCACAGGCCCTCTTCGACGAGCATCCCCGCCAGCTGAGTCGCGACTTCAAGATTGAGTGTGTCCGAGACGAGCGTCTCGACCGCAATCACTCCATCGGTCAGCGCCTGCTGGCAGGCCGTCCCTGCGAGCGCCCACATGCCGAGTGCGGCGAGGCCGCTGAGGTCCCCGGTCATGGCGCGGCGGGCGAGGCGTTGAATCTTCGGGTTGCCCCGGAGCTCGTCTCCAAGTTGGAAGAACATGTGTGTCGCTTTCTAGTCTGAGCACCGGCATTCGCCGGTTACGGGGTTGATTGCGCCGCCGCATGAGTCGCACACGCGGGGCGTCCAGTCGTTGCAGGTCATCTGGTCACCTCCTCTTGGTCGTAGTCTTCAGGGAACAGGCTGCGGGGCCTGTAGTCGGGGTAGTTCCTAGTCATCCAAGCTCGCTCCGTGAAGGCGCGGCGTTGTTGCTCGGCCCGGACGTAACAGGGGTGGCACAGCGCCCGGCCCGGGAGTATCGGAGCCTCGCATTTGGGGCATCGCCGTGGGTTCTCGTCAAGCTCGGCGGGGTTGATCCCCCAGCCTGTGCGCTCGTGGGAGGTGGCCATCAGAACGGGGGTTCCCAGACGGGTTCCTGCTGGGTTTGGCGTGCCCAGGGGTCCTCTTGGACGATCTGGCGGGGCGCGGGCTGCTGTGGGGCTTCCTGCGGCGCCTGCGGGGCCTGTTGCGTGGGCTGGGGGGACGCAGGTGGAGGCGGGGGCGGGTATCCTGCCCCGCCGTCGGCTGCGGGGTGCCTAGTGACCTGTGCGCGCGCTCGGCGTAGGGAGGGGCCGACCTCGTCGACCTGCATCTCGACGACCGTGCGGCGCTCGCCCTGCTGTGTTTCGTAGGAGCGCTGTGTGAGGCGGCCGACGACGATGACGCGCATGCCCTTGCGGAGGGACTCTGCGACGTTCTCGGCGACATCGCGCCACACGGAGCAGCGCATGAAGAGGGTGTCGCCGTCGCGCCATTCGCCGGCGTTGCGGTCGTAGGTTCGCGGGGTGGAGGCCACCGTGAAGTCAGCGACGGCGGAGCCGGACTGTGTCCAGCGGAGTGTGGGGTCGGCGGTCAGGTTACCGACGAGGGTGATGAGTGTTTCGCCGCTCATTGGTCTTCCTCGTTTTCTTCGTAGGGCATGACGGTGAATCGGATGGAGCACATGGGGATGCCCATGCGCTTGATCGTGTGACGGGGATCGAGGCGCATGTCTGGTCCCTGCAGGTGACGCGCATCGTCGTCTGGGAGCAGTCCGGCGTCCACGAGGCCGTCCACGAGTGCTTTAAGGGTGGGCATGTAGTTGTGGAGGTCGCGGCGGCGGCCGTCCGGGAAACGAACCCACGCGACGAGTCGTGCTCGCATGAAGGTCGGACAGTGGGCCGCCCGGGCCATCACGCGGGCCTGCATGCGCAGGGTTCGAATCCGCGGGGACAGCGTGCGCCGGTCGGCGCGTCCGTTGAGTGAGAGCATGTCCATCTGGGGCAGATCGAAGGGGCCGATCTCCCACAGCGGGGCGACAGTCGTGTCATTCATCGCGGTCATCTCCGATCTGCGGGTACAGGCCATCAACGAGTGCATCGACGGCGTCCCCGATGGTCTTGCGGATGTAGGTGCGTTGTTCGTTGGAGGTAGCGCACAGGTCGGCGATCGCGACGCCGGCGGCGATCAGGATGGCCGCCGAGCTGATCGCGTGTGCCTGGACCCTGGCGAGTTCGCGCGCGAGGTATTGGGTGCCATCCGTGTGCCCGGTCGCTGCTTCGTCAGTCATCGCCGAACCTCCTCACTGAGCGCGCGTACATGTCGCGTGCGCACTCGACGAGGCCTCGACGTGCCAGAGGCGATCCCTGGCCTTCGCACAGCCACGCGCTCCTGTCCTTGCCGTCCTCCGGGGCGATGCTCTCCGCGACGAGGACCCACGATCCCAGCACACAGTCCGGCCCGTGCTTTTCTGCGACCAGCGCAGACACAGCGTCTTCGAGAGCACTGAACACGGTGTTGTCGTTGTTCACGAGTCCTCCCCACCTTCGTAGACTCGCAGCCCCGCTGGTAGGCCAGCGCTCCCCACGAGCACAGGCGGAAGCAACGCCTCCTCCAGGTAGGGGATCGACGGCCCGTCGTACAGGAGCTCGCCCGTCACAGGGGCCTGAAGCAACACTGATCCAGCGGACCACCCGAGGCACGCATCAGTGCCCCAGATGAACGAGGACCGCCCGTAGCCATCCCCGACGCGGACCCGCAGAGGAATCTGCCAGGCCGCAGCCGACGCCGCGAACGTGCGCACGACCGCAGGGTCCATCTCCACGGCCGCATCCTGATAGAGGACTCCATGCGCTCCATCCAGCAGGAGACGCGCCGCGTCAACGCGGTCCTCATCCATCGGCTCAGCCGCCGGAGCGACACGCGCCATCTGAGGTCCATACAGGACGCCCGTCTCCTGGACAGTGATGCCCTCCCTCTCATCGAGGAGGAGGCTCACCCGCTCGACGGGAGACCCCGCGAGGAACGTCGCCAACGCCTCAACAGCAGAGCGACGCAGCCACATCGACTTCACGCCATCCCCGTAGCTATCCCCGTCCAAAACGGTGAACCGCACCGCGAGCGCGCGCTTACGATCAATCGCCGAGGCAAGCACCATCACGCAATCCTGGACGACGGCCAGGCGCAGCAGGCCCGCACCATTGTCCGGGGCATCCTCGGGAATCCGGCGCGCCACGTGCGGCAGGGCCGCTCGCAGCGCCCCCTCCAAAGCCGCACGAGCCACGACCACCATCGTCGATGCTTCGTCAGTCATCGGAGTGTCTCCTCACGCGGTAGTGTCCATGTGAGAATCTCGGGGGCTGCCTCGACCTTCTCGCAGAAGGTCTCCTCACCCTCACCGAGGGGGTATCCCCAGTGCTCTAAGGTGCGCAGGTACAGCTGAACGAGGCTGTCAAAGCGCTCACCGTTGCGGCTGCGCCAGTAATCACGGCCCATGCCGCCCTCGAGGACGCCGATGCACCACGCGAGGCGTGCCTTAGCCGCCTGCGCGGCTGACATCGTGAGCCCGAAGCCCATGGCATCGAAGTCGACCAGCGCGCGGCCCTTCGCCTGCGATGCGTCGGACACCTGGGCTTGGTTGTAGATGACGGGCATTTCCAGGAGTGCAGTGTCCTTCGGCAGAGGGCGTTTGAAGAGCACGTCCTTGATCCAGGCGCGGCGCACTTCGCCTTCCTGAGCTGCCTGACGGTTCGCCTCGATGGTCGCTGCGCGATCGACTTCCTGCGTGGTCCGCGCCCTGTCCTCACGGGTGAAGTGACCGTGCGAGGCGTAGTCCATGCACACGAAGCACGTCTGGGCGCGCATGTAGTCGCCCGAGCCGATCACCGAGACATACGCTGCATTGCCGGGGCAGTTGTCGTGCGGTTCAACCGTGTTGCCGTATTCATCGACCAGATTCCACAGGTACTGGTTGGTCTTCGGGAAACCGTCATAGAAATCGTCAGCTGTAATGACGTGGATACCCTGCTGGCGCAGGTCGAGGACCTCGTCCTCATAGACCTGGCGGCGGCGCGCCTCATCACGGGCGCGCTCGAGAACATGATCGATCTTGCCGGGAGCCTGTCGAATCTCCTCCACGGCCATGCCCGCGATGTCCTCGGGGAGGTCAGCCTCAGCCTCAGCGATCTTCGCGAGATCATCAAGACCAAGATTCGCCGACTCCCCAAGGTCTGCGACCTCCTGCGAGGCGTTAGCGACGCGGCGGGCCAACGTGGCCTCGCTGGCCTTCACGCCGCGCTTGCGCAGCTCGGAGGCCGGGAGACCCATCAGGACCAGCTGATTAATGGCCCGCGCACGGTCAAGAGGCGACGTGTGCTCGTGAGCGTCGTTCTCCGTGAGCTGCAGGCCGATGCGCTCGAGCTCGCCCGCCACGTCGACGATACGCACCGGCACCGTCTCCAAGCCCGCCTCGATGGCCGCGCGGTGGCGGCGGTGCCCGTCGAGAACCACCAAGCCCGTCAGCGTCGGATACACGTCGATGTCCTTCAGAACACCGAGGCCGGCGATCGTCTCCACGAACTCGGGGCCGACACGCAAGTCAGCGCGGATGTTCGACCCGGCCTGCAGGAGCGTCGGGTCGATCAGCCACCGCTGGCCAGGCTGGACGGCCCCAATCGGGTCCGCCGCGACCTCAGCCGACAACACGCCGGTGCCCGTGGAGGACACGGCCGTGGTTTCTTCGTGGCGTGGCTTCAGGCCGACCGCCTGCGCGACGTCCGCGAGGTCCGTCAGGTCGTAACGTGCGGGCGCGTTCGGTGTTGCCTCTCGCACGACGGTAATCCAGTGAGCCTCACGCAGGCGATCAAGGGCACGACGCAGCGTCCGCGCAGACAGGCCAGTCAGGCGAGCCAGCTCAGCCTGCGCGACCTCGACATGACCGTCATCAGCGATGAGGCCGAGCATCGTCTCCGCGACGGTGCGGGCCTGCACGTCATCAGCGGCAATCGCGATAGCCTCAGTCATTTGTCTCACCCCTCTGACGGTCTTCCTGCATCTGCAGAAGGCCGCGACGCATCTCGCGGAACTCGCGTGTGTTCGTGCGCCAGTCCTGCCACAGCCCCGCCGTCACCAGCGCCAGCAGCGCCAGGACGAGGACGCCCATCATCGTTTCGGTCACTTGTCTGCCTCTTCCTGCTCGGTGTCTCCTGCGGCAAAAATCGTCGTACCGCAGTTCGGGCACTCGAATGTTGGTGCCGACGGCGTCGGCGGCGCCCAGTCCGGCTTCTCCACGACGGCCGCGCGAACCTCGACAATCCGGCGCGCGTGCATCACGGACGGGCTCGGCGGCGACATCAGCAGCAGCCCCTGGCGCTCGACCTCATCAACGAACGCTGCGTTAGCCAGCCCCAGCAGGTGCGGCATCGGCAGGTTCGCGTCCTCGATAGGGAACTCAACGATCATCTCGACGGACCTCATGCCCGACGCTCCTTCCAAGCGACGTAGACCAGGCGCTCGGCGAGCGCCGTCGGGGGTAGGATCGCGGCCGCAGCCGCCACCCACCCGTCAATCAGGGACCCGAGCCACCACGCCAGCACCACCAGGGCCAGCGCCACGAACAGCCTCGCAACATTCATCGCGTTCACAGCTTTCCTCCCTGTGCCTCACGCGCACGCGAGCGCGCCAACGCAATCCGCTTTTGCGCAGCCGTCTGACGCTTGCGCAACTTCATCACCGCATCGAGGCGCCGTAGCGCTTCTAACACCGGCGCGCTCAACGCGACTGTCTCGGTCGTGTTAACCTGATTCATGACTGATAGTCCTTTCTTGGACTGCCCCGGCCGACCCCAATCGGCCGGGGCGCTTTCTTTTCAACTGGTGACCGTGGGGCCGGGCGGAGACTCGCAACCCACCAACACTCAAACCCGGCCCCACGGAGCTAACCTCGCCGCACCCCGCCCTCGGGATGCGCGAAAATCTTGTACTTCGACACCTGAACGGTGTGGCCTGCCGGGGTATGAGCACTGGCCCCCGGCAGGCCACGGCCTCCCTCAGCGCCGCTGGAATGAGCGGAGGAAGACGCTGAGGAAGACGAACCATCCGCACCACGGATGGCCCCCTCCCCGGTAAGGTGGGTAACACCCGCCAGGCCGCACGAAGCAGTGCAGCCACCACACCTCACCGAGGAGGAAGAATGACAACCATGTCCGCAGGCCCCACCCCTGCTGCCACTCTCGACAACATCAAGCAGCGAATGCAAAGCCAGCAGGACACTCTCGAGATCAGCCTGAGAGAAAGTGACCCTGAGCGATACCGAACACTCATTGTCCGAGCTGAGCTTGATGCCCTCTGGGATGCCGTCGAAGTCCTTGCCCATCTGCTCTCTGGCGTGGATATCAATCGGGTGCCGGTTCATGACTATTTCACTGAGCGGAGCCGTCCGTAGCCAGTCGCTAATCCCACCGTCCAGGTTCTCCGCCGACCGATCTGGGACTCGTGACCCGCACGCCTGCTGCCCATCTCGAGCGAGATACTCCGCAGCAGCGCCGCCCACCGCAGACTCGCGAATGTTCGACGCATGGGTGTTCGCGATGTCGGCCGACGAGACCACACGGGCAGCCGCACCGCCCACCACCGAGTGTTCACGGCTCTTGAAAGCATCGAGGAACATCTCTGCTTCACACAGGTCCGCGCACGCCTTGATGACAGCCTGACGGGCATCCTCGGCAGCCTTGCGCGCCGCTGCTTCTCCGCGCTTCATGCTGCACCCCCTTCTCCGTGTTCCTCCGACGCCTGCAGGGCTTCGAGCGCGTGTGTATTCAGGCGCTGCATCTTCGCCAGGACCGCATCCTGAATCTGCAGTATGTCGCTCTGCGTGCGAGCAAGAAGCGCTTCGTCGAACCAGCAACGAATATGCGGCGATCCAAGGATGAGCGCCGTCTGCTGCAGGGCCGCAGCCGCTTCGAGGAGCTTGCTCTCCGCGTATGCTTCATGATCGGCGTCGACGCGCAGGACCTTGCAGGGCTGCACATCCTCACGGATGAGCGGCGCGTCAGTGTTCAACGCCTCGATACGAGTAGTTGTGCAGCCCTCTGCTTCACCGAAGATCATGCTGCGCCACCTCCGACCACGGCCTCCTCCACAGCGGGGTGGACGCAAATGTGCATGCGGGTCCGTACCATGCGCGCAACGCCCGTTTGAGGGCGTTTGAGTTCGCACGAAAGGAGGTGACAGGCATGGCGAAGGGCGGAAAGAACGGAGGCGGCAAGTCCTCCAAGGGCACTTACCGAAGCGCCGTGACCGGACGTTTCGTCACGGCCACTTACGGCAAGGGCCACCCGAACACGACCATCAAGGAATCCGGCAAGTGATCCGCTAATCGTGTTCTCCCGGTGGGCGGGTGCCCCGGCACACGGGCGCCCGCCCACCAAGCTTTCATTCGTTCTCATTAGGGTTCTCCATGTTCTGACGCATCCATGCGTCCAAATCTGCGATCGAGTAACGGACCAACTGTCCGCGCTTCGCATAACGGGGACCGTCACCGGCCCGGCGCAGCGCGTACAAGGTGGACTCAGACACCTGCAAGTAGTCCGCCGCGCCCTTCGGGGTTACCCACCCCGGGGTCACGCTGCATCACCGCCGTCAACGGAGCCATGGAAGGCGTGGAGGATGACCGTGCCCGTGCGCTCGTCCTGGATCGCGTAGTCCTCGGGAGCGGACGGCGCGGCCGCGAGCGCGGAGCGTCGCTGGGTGGCGTCGCGTTCGTCGGCTGCGATCTGCTCGATGTAGGAACGGTCGAACAGGTACTGGCCGGTCTGGCCGGGCATCTTCTGGATAGGAGCGATGCGGCCTGCGCCGATTCGCTGATGCACAGTCCTCTTGGAGATGCCGAGCATGTCGGCAACCTCAGAGACATTCACAAGCTGATTTGTAGGCATGTGCATAGCATTGCATGGTTTTCAGATATGCACAAGTCGGCATGTGCATAGGTTGCGAATTCTGCACATGTAGGGCGCGCCTCAACTTTGCGCGAAACATTGCATGAGCACCCCAGATATGCGAAACTAGGCATATGAGCACTTCAGTCCAAACCCTCGCCAGCACAGGCTTTGTTCCTCAGTGGACCATTGGGGACCGCCTGCGCAAGGCACGCGAAATGACCGGCCTTACCCAGGTCCAGTTCGCCGAGCGCGTGGGACTCTCGCGCGCCACGGTCAATAACAGCGAGCTCAACAAGAGTCAGCCGCGCAAGTCCGTTGTGCTTCTTTGGGCAATGGAGACCGGCGTCGATCGCGACTGGCTCATGACCGGCTCCGCAAACAATGAAACCCCCGACCCTGATGGGCCGGGGGGAGAGCTCCTGCGGTTGGATTCGAACCAACAACCGTCCGATTAACAGTCGGATGCTCTGCCGTTGAGCTACGCAGGATTGCGACAAGAGAAGATAGTAGCAGAGACTATTCGGAACTGGCAAGCCAGATACGGGACTGGAGCTATGCTGCGTGTCACTGGCATCCAACTTCCTTGTCTGGAGTGCTCACTCCCATGTGGGATTCTCGATGTCTACCCCCTGCTGGCTCGCGACATGCTCGATCGCGTCAGCAAGCCACCGTGCGAAGCCAACCTGCTGCGAATCGTAGTGTTCGCGGAATCGCTCGTCGTGGATGTACCCGCGCGACATGATGTAGTGCTTGGCAGGCGTGACCGGAAAGAAATCACTGAGAGCTTCTCTATGTTCCTCGACGAGGCTGGCCGCCCTCTCGCTGTCAGGAGCGGCACCATCGCGAATTGCGTCGATCATCCTGCGTTCGATGTCATGGAATCGCTCAGAGTTCTGACGCCATTCCGCAGCGCGCCACGCGGCTGTACGCCTGCGCGATTCACGCCAGTCATCGGTATCTCCGTAGCGTTTCTCGGCCTCGTTCTGGTGAGCCGCAAAGTCGGCGTCTCCCAGGATCTTCCCGACCTCTTCCAGGGTGAGCTCGTTGTCATTCATTGCATCCTCCAAAAGTATGTCTAGTGCTTCGATCATTGCGTCCGTCTCGCGACGCTGAGCAAGAAGGCTCTCTCTTTGCCTCTTGAGGTGTTCGATCTCAGAGTCTCCACAGTCGAGGAGAGCCTTGATATCCATCAGCTTCATCCCCGTCGCCCGGTAGATGACAATCCTCTGGACACGCACGCAGTCCTCGCGCGAATAGAGTCGGTAGTTCGACCAGCTCCGCGCGGTGGGAGCGAGGAGCCCCTGCGCTTCCCAGTGGCGCAGCGTTCGCACCGTCAGTGAGAATCGCTCGGCGACTTCTCCGACAGTGTAGAGAATGGTGTCGTTGCTCATGGCATCGATTCTGGCCCCTGACGCCGCGTCATGGTCAAACGAAAGAAGGTTTCCGTGTCGCAGTCACATGGAAGAACGATTCTGTGTCGTGGTCACATGGACGAACACGCCAGCATCACTGCCATACGAAAGACCGTGTCCACGTCGCGACCCCACAACAAGAACACCGCCTCATGGATAAGTCACCCCTGCAAGCATCCTATTGCTTCTCACAATCCGCGACACTCGTACGTCATCCCGGAAAGTTAGAGCCAATAGACAACGTTCAACCTGATCGGAAACAATCAACCCGATCGGGAAGATTCAACCCGATCAGAAGAGGTGGAATCTACCCGATCAGGTGTACGCCTCACGGGAACAAGTAATTTTGCGAATTCGGAGGCTCAGAAGCTGATCGTAACGACCGCAGGCCGTTGCATGGACAGGCAGTGTAGCCAGCAAAAGTCCACAGCCCCAGCTATAAGCGAATATCAGACAGGCGTCAGCGTGGATAACACACCGAAGCACAAGGCCCGCCGTTCGGGCACGTGGATGACGCTGGCCTGGCAGCTGACGATCCGGATAGGTTACGACGATCCGGATAGGTTACGACGATGTGGATAGGTTACGACGATGTGGATAGGTTACGACGATCCGGATAGGTTAATAACCTATCCAGATGCTCATAACCTATCCGGATGCTCACAACCTATCCACATGCGCAGCCTGATCCATCCAACGTGGCCTAGTTTGGTCGTTTCCACTCGATGGGTCTGTAGTTTGGGGACTACACCCCTTCAAGTCGTGCCCTTACCGCCGCCAATTGGGGGAATCGCACCATTAGAACCATGACACGCCGACGACACGCTGACAGTCGACTCCTAATGCTGCCAACCCCCCATCGCTGCCGGCGTGGGGCGCCGGGAGAACCAGCGAGCTTGGCTGCGTTGCCCGTGGGCGGTGGCGGAGACTAACCGACAGCACTCTAACGACAAGCCCCGACCGATTGGAGGCCGCCGCGGGGCCTGCGGGGCCTGGCCGGGCTTCGAGACGACGCGCAGAGAAGCCATCAGCAGCCAGGTGCCGCCGGTGTGGAGGGCGCCGGAGGGTCCGGAGGGCACGGGCGAGCTTCGAGGCAGGGCCTGGCTGCGGTGCCCATGGGCGGCGGCGGGGCCTGGCCGGGCTTCGAGACGACGCGCCGAGCGAAGCTCGCGGCGCGGACGGTGAGCGGGCGGGCCGCCGCCCACGGCGCAGCCCGGCCCACGCATGCGGAAACCCCGCCCCGCAGATGCGGGACGGGGTATCGCCCACCCAGTCGGGTGGAGAAGTCTGAACGATTCAGACGGGGAAAGTCACTTAAGGGTGACCTTGCCGCCGGCCTCTTCGATCTCAGCCTTGGCCTTCTCGGCGTCTTCCTTCTTCGCGGCGGGGAAGATGGTGGAGGGCGCGGAGTCAACCAGGTCCTTGGCTTCCTTGAGGCCCAGGCCGGCCAGGTTCTTGACGACCTTGACGACGGCGATCTTCTTGTCACCGGCGGACTCGAGGACGACCTCGAACTCGTCCTTCTCTTCGGCGGCGGGGGCGTCGGCGGCCGGGGCGGCAACGGCGACGGCTGCGGGGGCAGCGGCCTCAACGTCGAAGGTCTCCTCGAAGAGCTTCACGAAGTCGGAGAGCTCGATGAGGGTCATTTCCTTGAAAGCTGCGATGAGCTCGTCATTGGAGAGCTTAGCCATGAGTGGCATCCTTCCTAATTGGCCTGCACGAGTGCAGATTGTTGGGTAGTTTCACGCAGCCGGGGTGGCGGCGTGGAACATGGCCTGTCTCGTCAGGCCGCCTCGCCCTGCTGCTTCTCGCGCAGAGCATCGATGGTGCGCACTGCCTTGACGGGCAGAGCGTTGAATGCGAACGCCGCCTGACCAATCTTGGCCTTGAGGACGCCTGCGGCCTTGGCCAGCAGGACCTCGCGGGACTCGAGATCGGCAAGCTTCTTGACAGCCTCGGCGCTCAGCTGAGCGCCGTCCATCGCGCCGGACTTCAGCACGAGGGCGGGGTTGTCCTTAGCAAAATCACGCAGGGTCTTGGCGGCCTCAACGGGCTCGCCGGAGACGAAAGCGATGGCCGTGGGACCCTTGAGGTCCTCAGCCAGGAAGTCGAGACCGACCTCCTTGGCCGCCAGGCGCGCCAGCGTGTTCTTTGCCACGGCGTAGGTCGCGTTCTCGCCCAGGCCGCGACGCAGCTGCTTCAGCTGGCCGACGGTCAGGCCGCGGTACTCGGTCAGCAGGACAGCGTCGGCTGCGCGGAAACGCTCCACGAGCTCGGCAACTGCTGCCACCTTGTCGGACTTCGCCATGGTCCTCCTTCCAGATACGTGACCGTAGGTAAGAAAAAACCCGACACGCAGGATCGTGTCGGGCATACGCTCGATTGCAGCGCAAGGCTGCTCACTCACCTGCGTTGGATTTTCCTCCACTAGCGTGGACACCAACGGTCTTCGGCACGGATCAGCTTAACAGGGCGGTTACCTGCGTGCAAGCATGGCGGCGCGTTTCACAGACGAGGCCGGGGTCGACCGCGCACACCTGCGATGGGTGCATCAGAGGATGCGCGAGGTCGGGGCTGGTTTGCGGGGTATCCGGGAAGGATGCGTCCGGCTTGACTCTGGGTGGAGCGCCTGGTATCCGACACACGAAACGGTGTTCGCCGTCCGGAGATGCGCATTGGGGGCCCGGCCTCGCGGCGTGAGAGCCGTCAGACGAGCTTCCACCCCGCTGCCCGCGAGCGCGCGTCCCAGAAGGCCCGGTACTGGCCGTCCGCCTGCGAGTAGAGCTCTGCGTGCGTACCAATCTGGGCGACGCAGCCGCCCTCGTCGAGGACGACGATCTGGTCGGCTGCCGTGATTGTGTCGAGCTTGTGGGCGATGACGATGAGGGTCGCGTCGCGCCGCAGGGCGGCCATGGCGTCGGTGATGCGCGATTCGTTTTCGGGGTCAAGGGCGCTCGTGGCCTCGTCGAAGAGGACGATGGGCGCGGCCTTCAGGAGCGCGCGGGCGATGGAAACGCGCTGGCGTTCTCCTCCGGACAACGCGCGCCCGCCCTCGCCGACGGGGGTGTCCCAGCCGTGCGGCAGGCGTTCGATGATCTCGTCGACTCCGCTCAGGCGAGCCGCTTCCTCGATATCTGCGCGGCTCGCGTCGGGGTTTCCGACGCGCACATTAGCTTCCAGGGTGTCGTCGAAGAGGTAGACGTCCTGGAAGACGAGAGATAGCTGCGCCATGAGGTCAGTGGTGTCCCAGTCGCGCACGTCTGCGTCACCCACTCGAACGCATCCCGCGTCCACATCGTAGAAGCGTGCGACGAGGCGCGCGATGGTGGTTTTGCCACAGCCCGAGGGACCGACGATCGCCGTCATGGTTCCGGGTTCGACACAGAAGGACACGCCTTGCAGGACCGGGTGGTCGGCCTCGTAGGAGAAGGACACGTCCTCGAGGGCCACGGATGCGCCCGACGAGGCCGAAGCCTCGTCCGTGCGTCGCACGCCCTTGGGGGCGGGCAGTTCTGAGGCGGAGAGGATCTCGTGACTGAGGTCGAGGACCGGTCGACGCGTCTCGAAGGCTGAGGTGAGCGTCCCGATGTCGACGAGGATCTGCGTGAAACGCAGAAGCAGCCCGATCGCGACGATCGCAGCCACGGGGCCGACCTGTTCCCCGACCGCGAGCCACCCGATCGCGCAGATGAGCGTTACGATGACGACCTGGGCGGCCATGCCGTTGACGATCTGGCCGACGGTTTCCCGCATGAGAGAACGCCGCGCCGCCACCCCGTACGCATCCTCGGCTCGCAGGAGGGGTTCGTAGGAGGCGGAGCGCCCGCAGGCTCGCAGCGCCCCCTGCTTGGTCGCGTATTCGACGATGCGGTGGGACAGCTCGCGGGCGGGCGGCTCTTTCAGGGCGGCCCCCGACTGCAGGCAGCGGCGCGCCACCCACACTCCCCCGCCGACGACCGGGATCGCGGCCACGCACACCAGCCCGAGGACCGGTGAAAACACGGTAATGCCGACGAGCATCGTCGCCGAGGTGACGATGGCGGCGATGAGGGGCGAGTACATGTGCGCGAAGATCTCACCCAGAACCATGAGCTCACGCGAGACGAGGCGCGACGTCTTTCCGGCCGTGTCTGCGCGGAAGGACCCGAGCGGCAGGGACGCCACCTTGTCGCCGATCGCGCGGTGCATGTTCGACAGGAAGTCAAAGGCCACCGAGTATGAACGCATAGCGAGCAGGTACTCGACGACAAATGAGGCGAGCGCGCATCCAGCCAGCACCACGAGCCACGCGCTCAGAGGCATCCCCCAGGCGCTGTGACCCGAGGTCAGGGCGAGCGCGGCCGGAATGAACGCGATGAGCGAGATTCCGCGCACGACACCGACGATGCAGGACAGGACGGTCGCCCGGGCGAAGTCGGCTCGTCCCTGCTCGGAGAGGGGTTCGCGCAGCCGGGAGATGAGGTCGAGCATGTCAGTGTCCTTTCGCGGGTGCGCTCATGCGACGCATGTAGGGATGATCGGCGAGTTGGTCGGGTGTGCCCAGCGCGATGAGACGACCAGCGTCGAGGATGGCGATCTGGTCGACGCCGACGATGGATGCTGTGCGGTGCGCGATCACCAGGACTGTCTTTCCCTGCACGAGGCGGGTAAGGGCCTGCTGAATATCGGCCTCGGCTTCCGGGTCGGTGAAGGCGGTGGCTTCGTCGAGGACGAGGATGGGGGCATCGACGAGGAGGGCGCGCGCGATCGCGATGCGTTGTGCCTGACCACCCGAGGGATGCGCATCCTCCCCGATGACGCTGTCGAGGCCTCGGGGTAGGGAACGCAGGTAGTCATCGATGCAAGCGGACCCAGCAGCAGCCCACACCGCTTCATCGCTGGCGTCCGGGACTCCGAGCGCGATGTTGTCACGCACGGAGATATCGAGGAGCTGGGGGTCCTGGAGGACGAAGGAGACGTGGCGGTAGAGAACGTCGGGGGCGATATCGCGCACGTCGACCCCTCCGATGCGTACGCTTCCACGGTCCGGGTCGGCGAAACGCGCGACCAGCGTCGCGAGCGTCGACTTACCCGAGCCGGAGGAACCAACGAGTGCGGTCACCGTGCCCTCGGGGATCGTCAGGCTCACATCGTCAAGCGCGAGGGTCGTCCCGTAGGAGAAGGACACACCGTCAATCTCAACATCCGATCCATCTGGCACGGAATGCCCCTCGGCGGGCAATGGATCAACAGAGAGCAGATCCACGATCCGCAGCGCGGCCGCCCCCGCGATCTGGTAGGACCAGGCAGTCGTCCCCAGCACCTCGATGGCAGCCGGGATGACGAGGGCAATGAGCGCGCAGGTGATGACCTGGACCGGGCTCACGATCCCGGCGGCCGCGAACGCTGCGCCTCCCGCGGTCGAGATGAGCAAGATCAACGAGGGAGACACGCTGGCCTGCCCGAGCGCGGAGCCTTTCAGCAGCGGACCGCACCAGTCGCGATAGAAGCGCGAGAAGTCCTCGGCCGCCCGAGTGAATCGCTCGTGTGAACGCCCGACGGTCCCAAAAGCCTTCACCACGCTGATTCCGGACACAAATTCGACCATCGTCGATGAGACGCGCGTCAGGTGTCGGTCCATCTGCGCGGTCTTCTCCCCCATGTCTCGCATCATCCACGCGTTGAGGAGCCCGTAGATGGGCAGCGTGGCAATCGAGAGAAGCCCGAGCCGCCAGTCGACGACGAAGGAATAGATGAGCAAGGACAGGGGTGCGCTGACGGCGGCTGCGGATTCGACGGGCGCATGGGCGATAACGGTGTGTACATCGTGTGTGTCGTCCTGGATGGCCTTGCGCACGGCCCCCGAGTTCGTGGATGTGAACCAGGCGAGGGGCGCTGCGGAGAGGACACCCACCATGCGCGAGCGCACGATGTGTCCGAAACGCACGTCCGCGAAGTGGGTGACGGTCAGCGCGACGAAGTAGATACCGTATCGAAGGCCGAAGGCGCCTGTCAGCCACATGAGCAGCATCATCACCTCCCCTCGGTCGGGCAGGACACCTGATCGAGCCGCAGCCAGCAGCACCTCCCCCAGCTGGACGAGGACGACGTAGGGGGCGACCGCGAGCGCGCCGTAGAGGAACCCGAGCACTCGGGCGACCATCATGGACCCACGGATGGGGGCGGTCAGTTCTTTGAAGGCGCGTTGGCCCGCCAGGTGAGCGGCACGCGGATCGTCGCTCTGCTTATCGTCAGTGAGTGGGGCACTCGGGGCCGAGGCAGTGGCGTCCTCGCGCTCGTCGGTATCGGTCATTGGGGTTCTCCTTCGCGCGCACGCTTGGTGCCCGTCTGCGTCAGTGTGATGAGTTGGTCCGCGCAGGCAGAAGCGAACTCGCCGTCGTGGGTGACGACGATGACGGCCGCTCCTTCGTTCGCAATGCGGCGCAGGGTCGCGGTAATTGAGTCAAGGTGCCGGGCATCGATTCCCGACGTGGGTTCGTCGAGGATGACGATTCGGCGCCCAGTGGCTCGCGCAGCTGCGATGACGAGGCGTTGCTTCTGTCCTCCCGACAGGCTGAGGGGATGGCGGTCCCCCAGGTGAGCGAGGTCGAAGTCAGCCAAAAGCTTCTCCCCGGCCTCGCCGCTGGCCCGCGACGCCCCGATCGTCAGTTCACCCGCTAACGTGTCGGAGAACAGCTGCCGCCCGGTGTCCTGCATGACGAGCGCACACGCGGCCCGTCGCTGCCGTCGACTCGTCGCCTGTCCGTCCAGGGTGATCGTTCCGGAACTGGGAGCAGCCAGACCGCATAGCACGCGCACGAGAGTCGTTTTTCCGACGCCGTTCACTCCCGCGATACAGGTGATCTGCCCGGCAGGAAAGTCGGCGCTAAACCCTTCGAACACGGGAGTTTTCCCGTAGGAGAAACTCAGATCCCGGCAGGACAGGCGCACTCCCCCATCAGGCGAGGACTCATTCTCGGAGTCCCGCGAGGGCACCCAGGCCTCGGGAGGACCGGGATCCACGAGGGAACGCAGTCCGAGCGACTGTCGCTGCGCGTCATCCATCGCATAGAACTCCTCACCACTCCACGCACGCGTGACCTCTCCGTCCTCCATGAGGAGAACCTGGTCAGCAAGCCCCCGCAGGAAGTGGAGGCGGTGCTCGACGACGACGATCGTCATCCCCTGCTCTTTGAGAACTGTGAGAGCGCGACGCACGTCGGCGATAGCGTCGGGGTCCAGGTTCGAGGTCGGTTCGTCGGCGAGGAGGACCGGGGCACCCGACGACAGCGCGCAGGCGAGCGCCACCTTCTGGAGCTGCCCGCCCGATAAAGTCGACAGCTTACGGTCCATGAGATGGGTGATGCCTATGAGTTCGGCGGCGCGCTCACTGTTCTCGATCAGGGTTTCTCGGTCGCAACCGTAGTTTTCCCCGCAAAAGACCAGCTCCTCGGCGACGGTGTCGCAGAAAAACTGGGTGCGCGGATTCTGGAAGACGGATGAGCACAGGTGACCGACCTCGGTCAGGGGGACCTCGGCGAGGTCGCGACCATCAATCCGCACCGCGCCTTCCAGCTGCCCCGGAGTCATCTGTGGGACGAGGCCGGTCAGCGCCCGCATGAGCGTCGACTTCCCACAGCCGGAGGACCCGCACACGAGGGTGAGAGTGCCCGGACGGGCAGACACATCGACCCCACGTAGGGCCTCAACACGATCTCCCATCAGCTCACTGACGTAGGAGAACGACAGGGATTCAACATCAATCACGGCAGGACTCCCAGGTGTGCACAGATCTCGATGGCGATGACTCCGGCCACACACGCGAGGGCGACCACATCCCAGACGGTGGTGCGCAGACGCGTCAGCGAGGTGGGACGCGTGGGGCCACCCAGGCCTCGGACAACGCTCGAAGCAGCCAGGTCGTCGGCCACGCGCGCGATAGACGACAGCAGCGGGACCAGGAAACGCTCGGCGATCACGAGGGGGTGCCGTATGATGCCGCGAATCCCGAGGTCAACGCCACGCATCTCCATCGCCTCGCGGATGGCGACCGCCTCGGCACCCACCGTCGGGAGGACACGAAACGCGACAACGAGGGCATCGACGAAAACACGCGGCAAGTGAACGGCACACAGGGCTGCCTTCATCTGGCCAATTCTCGTCGTGCGGTACACGTAGAGGGCGATGCCGAATCCCGCGAAGAACCGCGCGAACCAGAATGCGATCGCACTGCACGTGCCAATCACAAGGACCACGCCTCGCGGCAACCCCATGCCCTCGAGCCACGCGACGAGGAGGGGCGAGCCGAGGCTCAACGCGTCGCAGACGAGGCACCCAAGCCCGGTACGTACCGCCGCCCGACCGCCAACCTCCCACGCGAGGGCGGCGACGGCGAGCACCTGCACAGCCAGCAGCGTGGATGTGGGGCTCGCGCGCATGACGAGCGCGTTGAAGACGAGGAGGGCCAGAAGTTTTGTACGCGGATCAAGCTTGCTCGTCGCCTCGTCTGGGGCGGCCTCGGCGAGCGAGATCTCAGGCAACGCCGGCCTTCGCGAAGTGCTTGCGCAGCAGGAAGCGTCCGATGAGTCCACCGATGCACGCGACGATCATTGCGACGACAACCCAACCGCCGATAACGGCGGGGCTAAAGAGCGCACGCATAGCATCCGCGTAGTCCTGGCCCATCTGGGACGCAACGTCCTCGTAATAGGGATCCGGAGCGAAGAAAATGGGGGCAAGCGGACCGATCATCCACAAGGAGAACAGCATGTATGCGGCGATGTTTCGAGGGGCACTGACGTAACCGCCACCCCGGGCGATGAGATCACCCAGGAAACCGAGGATCAGGGTAACCGGAATGGTCACCCACGCGTGCCCGGTCACGACCATCAGGAAGGCAACAACTCCGCCCGCGATCGTGAGCGTGCCGAACATACGCGAACGCACCAGCATCAGCATGACGACCGATCCGTTGAGCAGCAGTCCGACGATCCAACCGACGAACATGAACGCTGGCCCGAAGAAGCCCAGCATCCCCGAGCACCACATGAGGACGAAGTAGACGGCGGTGAAAGCACCAATCGTGACGGCCGAGCGCGCCTTTGTGACACCCGAACCCGCAACCCGAGACATTATCGTGACCCTTCATGAAGATAAGGTTTATATAACCTAAGTTAGGTTACTCTGTCTTGAGGTTTTCGCATGAGACTTTTAGCCCTTTACCTGCGCTTTTCTAAATGACGCTAGGATGCATCCATGCTTAGCTTGCATCGGCACCTAAGTGCCAGTGACAAGGAGCCTGTTTGTGGATCTAGTCAAATCTGTACAAGCTGCTAGAACTGCACAAGCAGTTAAATTGAGCCACTAAATCTGTACAAGCGCTAAATCTTCGCGAGCTAAGGTTTAACCGAAGCAAGCAAAACGTAGGGGCGGCCAAGTTCGTTAGAACTTGGCCGCCCCTTTTATCAGCAGATTGATGTGCTGACAAACAGCTTGCTGGCTTGTAAGCTCCCGTCCCGCCGCCTGCTACGCCAGCGACTTGGCACCCAGTGCAGCCCAGTGCAGGTATGAGAAGACTGTAGCTGACGCTAGTTTTTGGAGGCTGAAGTTAGCGAGCCGACGATTCGGTCTAGGTCTTCGCCACCGCTAAATTCGATGACGATTTTGCCCTTCTTAGCACCCTGGGTGACCTTCACGCGCGCATCGAAAATACCCGAGAGTTTGGTGGAAAGCTCACGGTTAAGCACTGCGCGGTTACGGGCCTTAGCCTTGGTCTCCCCCGCCTCAGTGGCGTCCACCTGCAAGGCCACCTGCTCTTCAGTGTTGCGCACTGACAGGCCCTCATTAACGATGCGCTCAGCCAGCTTTTCCATAGCCTCGGCGTCGGGCAGACCCAGCAGAGCACGGGCGTGACCAGCAGACAGGGAGCCGTCAGTGAGTTGGTTTTGTACCGACGGCGGCAGCTTCATTAGACGCAATGTATTAGCAATCTGGGAGCGGGAGCGGGCAATGCGCTCAGCTAGCTCACTTTGAGTGCAACCAAAGTCGTCTAGCAACTGCTGGTAGGCGGCAGCTTCTTCCAGCGGGTTCAGCTGGACACGGTGCAGGTTTTCCAGCAGGGCATCACGCAGCAGATCATCATCTGCGGTTGTACGCACAATTGCGGGAATGGTTTCCAGACCAGCCTCACGCGAGGCGCGCAGACGCCGCTCGCCCATAACCAGCTCGTAGGCGCGTCCGCCGGGCAGCGTTTCACGTGAAACACCATCGGGCAGTGGCTCGCTTTCAGGCCAGGGGCGCACCACGATCGGCTGCAGCAAACCAACTTCTTTAATTGAAGCTGACAGCTCGGCAATCTCTGCCTGATCAAAATAAGTCCGTGGCTGACGCCGGTTGGGTACAATCGCGTCAACCGGAATCTCAGCAAAGCTAGTGCCGGGCACATCCACCAGCTCAACCGGCTCCGCCCCCTCAGCGGCAGCAGCGGCAGCAGCGGCGTCGTCGTTAGAAACAGCGGACCCACTAGCCAACGAGAGGGTCCCACCCGTGACCGTTTCACGTGAAACACTCTTCTTGCGGGAGCCTCGATCGCGGCGCGGGGCGGGAGCTAGCAGGGAGGTGACAATCTCGGAAGTTTCCGAACTGCCCGCGAAGAACAGATCCGTGGGGCGCTGGCCATCAGTGCCAGTAGCCTCAGCGGTGTTGTGCGCAGGGCGGGAAACAACTTCTTGCTCGGCGGGTTCTGGGATCAATGAGGCGAGGCCACGACCTAGCCCTCGACGGTTTTTAGCCATGTCAGTTTTCCTTAGGAGCGACGCCGGGCTGGGTAATCCCGCGCATTGAAATTTCTTGTGCCAGTCGTTTGTATGCCACCGCGCCGGTTGAGCGCGGGTCCCAGGTGACCACCGGTTCGCCGTAGGAAGGGGCCTCGGCAATACGAACCGACCTGGGAATCTTGGTTTCTAGCGTGGCGTGGGGGAAGTAGGTTTTCACCTCGGATTCGACGTCGCGCGCCAACATGGTGCGCTTGTCGAACATGGTAAGGGCGATCATCGATACGTGCAGAGCCGGGTTGTAAACCTTGGCAATACGGTCGATAGAACGGGTAAGCAGGGCCAAGCCTTCAAGGGCGTAGTACTCGGCCTGCATGGGGATTAGCACTTCACCGGCGGCCACGAAGGCGTTAATGGTGATAATGCCAAGTGAGGGCGGGCAGTCGATAATCACGTAGTCCACGCGCTTGCCGCCGCTACGGTTTACCTCAATGAGGTAGTTGCGAACTGCTTCGCGTAGTCGTGATTGGCGCCCGACCGCCTCTAGTAGATCAATCTCCACTGAAGAAAGATCAATATTGGACACCACTACCTGTAGGTTCTCCCCTAGCTCGGTAACCTTCGCTACCTGGCTAATGGGTTTACCTTCCACTATCACGTCATAGACGGAAGGTTCACCCTCGGGGTGTTCCAGCCCGAATGCGGTGGAGGCGTTACCCTGCGGGTCAGCGTCAATAAGCAGTACCCTTAGGCCCGCTTCGGCTAGTGCCGCAGCTACGTTTACCGCAGTTGAGGTTTTACCGACGCCGCCTTTTTGGTTAGCGACGGCGATAACTCGGGTCTGGGTGGGTGCAGCAAAGCCTAGCTCACGCACCTTCTCCAGGGCGGTGGTATCAGCCTTGAGTTGGTCGAAAATGGATGAGCCGGACACTTTGCTCCTCACGAGTGCGATCAGATCAGGACTAAAGTTTACGCGATCGACGCCCTCACAAAGGTCAGGCGCACCAAAAAATAATACAGTTGTTTCACGTGAAACAAGACGCAACAGACTGAGCTCCCCAGTCACACCAGTCACACAGTTAACAAGTAGAACTGCTGGAACACAGCCATAAAAGCCACGCCTAGACGAGTGCACCCACTTCACTGCGCACATAAAACTAGTGGGGTCCGGCAGTGCCGGGCCCCACTAGTTAGCAATCAGTTAAATCACTGGCTGATAGTGCAGGGTTCATCCCCGCGCGCACGGGGAAAACACGTCGGTAACCTGCGAAACAGTTCCGGAAACCGGATCATCCCTGCGTGAGCGGGGAAAACATCGAACCCCAAGTATCAACTTTCCCAGTAGGTGGCTCATCCCCGCGTGAGCGGGGAAAACATTAAAGGATCCATGAAACCATGCCAGCATCTGGGCTCATCCCCGCGTGAGCGGGGAAAACTTCTTAACTTGTCATTATACTGCGCAGAATGCCTAAATTTTGGAAACTGGGGCTCGCGGTTTTTAGCGCCCTAGATCAACCTCATCGCACTACGTTCTGCAGCATTTCAAAACAAAAGCGAGGCCCGGTTTCCCGAGCCTCGCTCACGTTGTTTAGCCATCCTTGTCCGGGTCCAGCTTTAGCTTGACCCGCCTTAGCGGGGCCGACGCACCTCCACCACGCGGGTGACGTCGTCGTCGCTAGTAACCACTTCATGCAGCACTGCCGGCAGCAGCTTGGCCTTCTTAATGACGTACTTGGCGTCATCAATCTCGCGCTGAGCCTGCTCCCCCTTCAGGGCTAGCAACACGCCACCGGGGGCGATCAGCGGGGAAGCCATGCGGGTCAGCTTGCTCAGGTTGGCTACAGCCCGGGCGGTCACCACATCGAAACGCTCGCGCATTTCTTCGGCCCGGCCCCGCCACACCCGCACATTGTCCAGGTCTAGCTCCTCAGCCACCAGCTCTAGCCAGGCACAGCGGCGCTCCATCGGCTCAATCAGGGTCACTTCCAGATCCGGACGAGACAAGGCCACCACCACTCCAGGCAGCCCCGCACCTGAACCTAGATCCGCCACGCTACCGTGCCTGGGCAGGAAAGGCACCACCGCCGCACTGTTAACCAGGTGGCGCGAGTAGAGGCGCGGTAGCTCGCGCGGGCCAATCAGCCCCCGCAGTTGCCCCTCCTCAGCCAGCATCTGGGCGTAGTGCTCCAGGCCAGACCAGGCCATGCCGAACATGTCGCGCATTTCGGCGGTGGGTACTTCCAGATCCTGCAGGCCCGCTAGCTCGCCCGCGTTATGGCTCATTTCAGGCTTCCTCGACGGCGTCGGCCGGGCTGTCTACAGTCTCAGCGGACTCGGCTTCGACAGCCGCGTCGGCCTCATCAGCCGAAAGCTCAGTGCCCTCTTCAGCCTCTTCAACCTCGTCTTCGGCGTCGTCGACGGGCAGAACCATCACGTGACGGTGCGGCTCTACCCCCTCAGACTCAGAAACCAGGCCGGCGTTAGCAACCACGTCGTGGCAGACCTTGCGCTCGAAGGGGTTCATGGCTTCCAGCGCTACCGGCTTGCCGCTAGCCAACACGGACTTAACCGCCTCGGCGGCGATAGCAGTCAGCTGCTGGCGGCGCTCCTCGCGGTAACCAGCGATGTCCAGCATTAGGCGCGAACGCGAACCAGTGCGGGCCTGTACGGCCAGGCGGGTCAGCTCCTGGAGGGCTTCAAGCACCTCACCGTCGCGGCCCACTAGGGTGGCTAACTCACGCTCGTCGCCGTCCTCGCCGGGGATGATGGCCACAGAGGCACGCCCGTGATCCACATCGATGTCGATATCCCCGCCTAGATCGGCAATATCTAGTAGCTCTTCTAGGTAGTCAGCGCCGACTTCGCCTTCTTCCTCAAGCTGCTTGACGGTTTCCTGGCTCACCAGAAAACTCCTTCCACTAGTTATAACTAAGTCTTATTAGTTTTATAAGAACTACTTCTTAGCGGAGTTACCGCCCTTAGAGCCCTTTTTCTTCTTGGAGCCGCCGGACTTATTGCCGCTCTTACCGTTAGCAGCCCCGCCAGCGTCCTTAGCGCCGTCATCCTTAGCGCCGCTGGCGTCAAAAGCCTGCTGGCGTTCGCGGGCGCGCTCAGCGTAGCGCTGCTCAGCGGTGGAGGCGGTGCGGTTCTTCTTTTTCTTGCGGTTGTTACGTACCGGCTGGACTCGCTGCCCAGGCCCCGACGACGCCGCTTCATCCTCACTGCCAGCTGCGGCTGCGGGCTTCTTTTCATCGTCAGGCGGCAAGCCCTTACGACGACGGCGCTCCTGGCGCTTCTTGTAGGCTTCAGAGCCCACTGCGGGCATATTGCGGATAGTCCACCACTGCTGACCCATGGTCCATACGTTGGAAACCAGCCAGTAAATCAACACACCAACCTGGAACTGAGGGCCGGTAATGAAGAAGATCAGCGGCATACCGTACATCATCATGCGCTGAGTACGCATAGCCGGGTTGTCGGATTCGGTAACCGACTTAGGCATGTTCTTCATGGTCAGCTGGTGCATGGTGTAGAACTGCGTGGCAGTCATCAGCACGATCAGTACCATGGTCACGATCTTTACGGTGGCAGAGCCACCATTCATAAAGGAAGAGCTCAGCGGCGCCCCAAACAGGCTGGAGGCCTGCACATCCGCTGCCAAGGCGGGAGTTAGCGGACCAATCTTTACCGGGTGGGCGCTACCGGCAGAGTTAGCGATTTCCTGCAGGCGAGCCAGCACACGGAAGAGCGCGAAGAAGATCGGTATCTGGATCAACATCGGCAAGCATGAAGACAGCGGGTTGGTACCGTGCTTGCGGTACAGCGCCATCATTTCTTCACGCATACGCTCCTGCGATGCGGGGTCTTTCTTACCCTTGTACTTGTTCTGCAGGGCGCGCAGCTCAGGCTGCATGGCTTGCATACCGCGTGAAGAGCGAATCTGCTTCACAAACAGCGGCATGATCAGCACTCGCACCGCTACGGTTAGGCCTACGATTGACAGCACCCAGGCGGGGCCGGGTCCATCACTCATACCGATGGCAACCAGCAGCTTGTGGATGGTAACCATCACCCAAGCCTCGGCCACCTTCAGTGGCATTAGCAGTCCGTCCATTAAACTCTCCTTTTATGGTCAGCCAAGCTGGCCTTGCCGCGTCTGCGGCGCATCTTGGCCCGCAGACGCACTAGGCACCTGGAAGCGGGCTACATCTTTGGGGTAGGCGTAACGCCAGTGCCCCACCTCGGGCACATGATCCACGCCGCCACGGCTATAGGGATTGCAACGCAAAATGCGCCACGCGCTCAACGCTAATCCCTTAAAAACTCCGTGTACTTCAATAGCCTCGACGGCGTAGGTGGAGCAGCTGGGATAGTAGCGGCAACGCGGCGCTATAGCTGGGGAAATGTACTTGCGGTACCAGCCAATGGGAGCCAGCACCAAACGCTTAAACACTTTCACCGCCTGGCGCTAACTGGCCCGGCACAGACTGCGGCACCGCTACCCCTACCCGGGCCAAAGCCCGGTCAAGCTGGCGGGCTAACTGCTGGCTAGAGGCGCCGTCGGCACCTGCTAAACCACGCACCACCAGGCGCGAGCCAGCAGGCAGTAAGTCCACTCGGGCAGCTAACAGGGCGCGCAGACGCCGCTTAATCCGATTACGGTGGGTGGCGCGGGCAACCTGCTTTTTGGGCACAACAACGCCGACGAGTGCAGGAGAGTTACCTCCGTCATCGTCGGCGTTCAAATGAACCACCAGCGCGCGGTTACCGCTGCGCACGCCGCCTTTAACTGCAGCCGCGAAGTCTTCGCTGCGCAGCATCCGATGCGGCGCACTGAGCATGTCTCAGGCAGCGAGGCGAGCGCGACCCTTGCGACGACGCGCAGCCAGGACGGCGCGACCGGCGCGGGTGCTCATACGGTGGCGGAAGCCGTGCACCTTGGCGCGGCGACGGTTGTTCGGCTGAAAGGTCCGCTTGCTCACGGGGTACTCCTGCTAGGTCTATATCGCGCGCCCGGATGGTCGCACGAAAGTTTGTGGCACCTCACCGTTTTGATGAGGTCACGTGCACTGGATCCTCTGAGCGGAACCCGCATGTACACGTACGACTAATTAACGTTATATGGTCTTACACCCACCGGTCAAAGCATCTTTGCCGTGAGGCTGCCTACATCCTGGGGTGATTTTACCCATTTTCTTCTCCACACCTGCGTAAAACACTAGCCCACAGCATGTGGATAACCCCACGTTATCCACAGGAAAATACAAGCTTGTAACTCCCCTCCTACCAGTTAGATTGCGTATATCCTCAATAGGCGGCCTAAGATTGTTCGCGGACGTCTGCTCCATCCCCAGGTGTGGATATCTCTGTGGACAACTTGGACTCAGCCCGCAGGGCCCTAAACCCAATTAGCCGGGCCCTGACCCAATTAGTTGTTTTATGAACTTAAGGAGACGCCGTGTCCGATCCGGTAACTGACCCGGGCGCTGAATTCGGCGCTCAGCTTTGGGAAAGTGTTGTAGAAGCTCTGACCACCTCAAACTCACTGACTCTCAGCTACCTGGCCATGGCTCGCACCTGCCACGCCGTCGATGTTGAGGGCACGCTGGTAGTGGTGGTCAACTCTAAATTCGTTAAACAGCGTTTAACTGACCGCGCAGTGTCAGCCACAATCAAGACGGCAGTTGCTGACCAAATCGGCTATGACATGCACATTATTTACACTGTCGCGCCGGGAGCTAAAGATCTTGAGGTCATTATTAAGGCCGCCCACGACGCCGTGCATGGGGACTCTTCCGCCTCTGGCGCCCCGGGGGTAAATGCCGACGACGACGCTAGCCCCGCTGCTTCCCCCCCCCCCCCCGGCCCCCCCCCCCCCCCCACCCCCGCCCCCGCGTCGCCGCTTAAAGGCCATAACCCCCCCCCCCCCCCACAAAACCCCAAACCCCAAAACAGAGCCCCCCCCCCCAACACCCCACCCCCGCCCAC
>ERZ1699235.26-NODE-26-length-60794-cov-6.335372_pt1 | contig 60794 bp, 62 predicted proteins | sample MGYA00581546_ERZ1699235 | MGnify/ENA primary metagenome ERZ1699235 (study PRJEB42319, sample SAMD00040334) | human oral metagenome | material: saliva | host: Homo sapiens | study: EMG produced TPA metagenomics assembly of PRJDB4115 data set (Metgenomic analysis of... | reverse complement strand
AAAAAGAGAGTGGGACAGAAATCGATAATTCGTTAGAATTCGATTTCGTCGTCCCACCTCCGCACAGTTGAGTAGGGCTGTAAAAGCTGATGAAATCAGCGTAGTAGAGCCCACTCAACCACTGCGTCTTGCTCGCCAATCCAAAAATAATTGAGAGGCTAGGACTTTTGTCCCAGCCTCCTTTGCTTAAAATCTTAATTTTTCCCAATCATCTTCTGTCCGTTTGCGATAATAGAACTCAGACAAATTTGGGTCTTCCATCACTTCCAGCAGAGGAAGCATGTCGTAGGACAAGTCCAACTGATCTAATTGGTCTTTCTCAACCCAAGAAACTTCTCCTTCTTCAGATGATCTGAGCTGGCCTGAGAATCTTGTTGCCTTATAGCAAAAGACAATATAGCGACCTCCATCGTCTAGGGGCCAGTCTTTGACTGCGACGAGTTTTGGATCTGCAATTGTCAGTCCTGTCTCTTCGTAAACTTCACGAATGACGGATTCTGCAAGACTTTCTCCTTCCTCGATATGACCTCCAGGAAAGCCATAGCCAGACCATTTTTTGTAACGCTCTGGCGAGCGGTATTGGAGGACTACTTTTCCATTTTTAGGATCTTCCACCAAACAAAGATTGGTAAGTACAGTAGATGTTGCGCGTGACATAAATTTCCTTTCTATGATGGTAACAATTAATCAAAATAAACTTTTTTCTTTACCTCTTTCTTCATCACAAAGGGATTTACCAGCTCATGGTATTCATCAAAGGCATCTAAAAGGGAACCTCTCTGAAAGACAATTGACTTCTCTTTTAAATAATACTCCGAGTGAATCGTTACCAGACCATGACCATCAAAGGTAAAGAACAACACAATGAATAATACTAGGATCACCATAGCAAAGAGACCCAAAAGAACACTAACAAGGTTCTTCCAATTTGGAGCATGTTTTCGATAGAAGCGATACCAGATGTGACTAAAAGCCGTCACAGCTCCTAGATACAGCCAGGGATTCCAAAGAAGTGGTGTAAAGGCATAACCATAGAAGCTCAATATAAAGTTCACAAGAACAAAAAGCAACAGAATCAGATACAGGATCCGAAACATGTTCAAATACTTTCTCATGTTAGGTCTCCCCTTCGTAATAATTGGATTAAACTGGATCTCCTAAAGAAACATCAACAGAAAATGATAACCTAACCGGAGCCAATGATCAATTAGAGGCGCATCCGGATCATTTTTTTTACTATCTAAAAATAGACTTAGCGATAATAAAAGTAAGCTAAGAGCTATAACTATTCTAAGAACGAGTCTCATACCGCCAAGAGCAAAAGAAACTATAGAACCAATTAGTGGTAAAGGGGAAAATATAAATGCCACTAAGCCGAAATAGATCTTAACCAATGATAAAACCAATAAACTATAAACGACAATCTTCGTAAAAAGAGAGACCGTTTTATCTTCTCTTTTCAGTTGTGAAATGGAATAGATGACATAGATCATATACATAAATAGAAACATATTTATTTACCCTATTTCCTATAGATTTTATTCCTATTTTATCCAACATCCGTTTAGAATACAACTTCTTACCTAAACTCACCCAACAAAGACAAGAACAGGATCAAAGTTTTTTCACTTCTGCTGCTACCTTTTGGAGATGGTGTTTCCGCATGCTAGCGGTGTTCACATCCCGGCCGACTTCACCCAAGATGCAGACACGCTTGGTTTTGATCCCACAGTGGTTCAATACGGCATTCTTCAAAACTGAGATACCATAACTATCTGGAATGTTGAGAGGGCCTGAAAAGATCTTGTACCACCAAGTAGGGGCCATGGAGGTCGCATAAATACTGGCTGTTTTCCCTTTAAGTAACTTCTTGAATTGCTTGCCTCTGAGGTAATTCCAGATAAAACTCCCCTGATCATTGGCTGAGTAGGCAATCCCCGGTGTAAAGACCCGATCGATCCAGCCCTTCATGAGGCTCGGCATACTACTCCACCAGATGGGATAAACAAAGATCAGGTGATCCGCCCACTGGATCCATTCTTGAGAATGAAGGATAAAGGGATCTTCTTCCATCCGTTTTCGGTAACCATAGCGAAGGACAGGATCAAAGTCCTCTTCATTGAGACTGATCACTTTAAGCTCGTGGTGATTTGAGTCAATAGTTTCGACAATGGTTTGAAAAATAGCCTGACAGTAACTTTCCTTATCTGGATGCCCATTGATGACTAGAATTTTCATTCGTCTTCTCCTTCATTTCTTTAGTTCATTCTATCTCTTTTATTTTTTTACTTGATTAATTGATAATGGTTCAAAGATTGATAGATAGGTCCTTTAGGAATTTTTATTTGAAGAACACATCATCCGCAATTCCTTAACAGGTTTTCCAAGTTCAAGTATTTTTTCTTGGCCATCAAAAGTAAAACCCATTTTTTGATAGAAAGCAATGGCTCGCTTATTATCTTTCAATACCCATAAATAAATTTCAGAAAAATGATCGAGAGCAACAAATGCAGCATGCATTAACTGTTCACTCACACCTTTTCCATAGTAATCTTTTAAAACATATAAGGCAATGATTTCACCAGCTTGAATGGCCTCATCACGAAAATTTCCATAGCTGATAAATCCAACGACCTTCTTTCCATCCATCGCAATCAAGGTATTTTCTGGATACTTTTGACTAAAGAAACGACATCTATCTAATGTCATCGTCTCCTGAAATTCCGCGGGTAAAAGATCGTCATAAGCCTCTCTCTACGTTTGCCAATGAACGAGAGATTTTCCTTCTATCTCTTCAGGAGTTTCCATTGTTTTAATGATAATCTTCATTCGCTTTATCCTATCTAATCCAACGCCTTGACTTCCAACATCATATCGCGGATCTGTGCTGCCAGTTCGAAATCAAGCACTTCGACGGCTTCTTGCATTTGGCCTTGCAGTTTCTTGACCAGTTCTTTGCGCTCTTGGCGGTTGAGACTGGTAATATCCACTTCCTTGTCCTCTTCCTTGGCCACCGCCTTGGTAACAGAGATCAGGTCACGGATTTCCTTCTTGATGGTTTGTGGAACAATGCCATGTTCTTCATTATAAGCCATCTGGATTTTCCGACGGCGAGCTGTTTCATCAATGGCTTTTTGCATAGACTGGGTCATGGTGTCCGCATACATGATGACGTGACCCTCACTATTACGGGCTGCACGACCGATGGTTTGAATCAATCCGCGTTCATTACGGAGGAAACCTTCCTTATCCGCATCGAGGATGGCAACTAGACTCACTTCCGGTACGTCAATCCCTTCCCGAAGGAGGTTGATTCCGACCAAGACATCAAAGACGCCCAAACGCAAATCACGAATAATCTCCGTCCGCTCCAAGGTCTTAATATCCGAGTGCATGTATTTGACCTTGACCCCCATTTCTTTGAAGTAGTCGGTCAAGTCCTCTGCCATCTTCTTGGTCAGGGTGGTAACAAAGGTCCGCTCTCCACGTTCTACACGCACATTGATTTCACCCAAGAGATCGTCCATTTGTCCCATGGTCGGACGCACTTCCACCTCGGGATCGAGTAGACCTGTCGGACGAATGATCTGCTCGATGACGGTATCGGTTTGTTCCATCTCATAATCACCCGGTGTCGCAGACACATAGACGATCTGATGAACATGGCTTTCAAACTCCTCGCGACGGAGCGGTCGGTTGTCCAAGGCAGACGGCAAACGGAAGCCATAGTTGACCAGCATTTCCTTGCGCGAGCGGTCTCCATTGTACATGCCCTTGATCTGTCCCATAGTCATGTGGCTTTCATCGATCATGATGAGGAAATCTTCTGGGAAGAAGTCAAGGAGAGTGTAAGGAGGCTCTCCTTCACTCCGGCCATCCATGTGACGAGAGTAGTTTTCGACGCCATTGGTGTAGCCCATCTCCCGTAGCATTTCAATATCGTACTCAGTACGTTGTTTTAGACGTTGAGCTTCCAGGAGCTTGCCTTCTTTTTCAAAGACCTTCAACTGCTCCTCAAGTTCCGCTTGAATCTTGGCAATGGCCACTTCCATATGGTCATCATTGGTCACGAAGTGAGTGGCTGGGAAAATGGCTAAGTGGTCCACATCTCCTAGAACTTGGCCTGTCAAAGCTTCAATCTCCCGAATCCGCTCAATCTCGTCCCCGAAAAACTCAACACGGAAGGCATGTTCATCACGCGAAGCTGGGAAAATCTCCACCACGTCCCCACGAACACGGAATTTCCCCCGTTGAAAGTCAATGTCATTGCGCTCAAACTGGATGTCCACCAGGTCATTGAGCAGCTTATCACGAGAAATCTCCAGACCTGGACGCAAGCTGACTACGCTATCGGCATATTCCTTAGGCGAACCCAAACCATAGATACAAGAAACAGAAGCCACAACGATCACATCATTGCGCTCCAACAAAGCTGATGTTGCGGAGTGACGAAGTTTATCAATCTCATCATTGACCGAGCTATCTTTTTCGATATAGGTGTCGCTCGATGGCACATAGGCTTCTGGCTGGTAGTAATCATAGTAGGAAACAAAATACTCGACCGCATTTTCAGGGAAAAATTCCTTGAACTCCCCATAAAGTTGGCCTGCTAGGGTTTTATTGTGGGCGATAACCAGGGTCGGTTTATTGACTTGGGCAATAACCTGGCTCATAGTATAGGTCTTCCCCGTACCAGTCGCTCCCATCAGGATTTGCGCCTTCTCACCACCCTCGATGTTATCAACCAACTGTTCAATGGCCTGCGGTTGATCCCCAGACGGTTGGTATTTCGATACTAGTTTAAATTTGTTATCTGTTACTCGATTAATCATCTCTTTAACCTCACATATATAGACCTTATTTTACCATAAATCACTAGAATTCTCTGAGATGAGGAATGAAAGGGAAAACAACATATTACAAAATAATTAATTGGACACGCATTAGAGTGAAAACTAAACAAGACTCTCGCAATTACTTCGAAAGTCTTGTCTTTTATTCTAAAACAATGCAATACGTAATAAACATCAGTGTCCATGATATACAAAATTAGCAAGGTTTGCTCATCGGTATCATTTTTACGAAATCAATTTACTACTTAACTTCTTGGTTCCTTACCAAGAGGTAGAGAGTTGCTCCAAGTGAGCATACAAGTCCGATAACGTACGTACAGAGTTGCAAAGAGGAAACTCTCCCTAATATTGTTTCCGCAATAATATTATAAAAAAGATAACTAGTCAATGGTTCCACTACTCTTTCTATGAATGGTTGTACCAAAATAGGAAATAGCAGCAAAATAGCTAAACTCCCCATTGGACTTTTGAAAAAATAACTTAAGAAGTAAGAAATCAAAAAGTATTGGATGGAGCCAATCAAATAGAAACTGAAAATTTCTAAACTGACACCATTTTTGCTACTAAAAAAATGAAACCATATAAGCAGTACAATGAAATTTAAGGTTGATTGGAGTAGTACATCACATAACTCTACGAATAGGATCCGAATTGAACTTAAGATCCTTTTTCCACTTACCAAATAAACTAGTTTTGTTTCGTGTGATTGTAACTCAACAAATGCATTAACACACCCAATACTAACAGAGAGCATTGATGCAAATACAAGAGCTTGCTTTATAGATAATTGTACAACAGTATCATTGATTGAAACTGGTAAAACGCCTAAGAGACACACAAAACCTATAAAAAGTGACTGTATAGCTATCTGGTATTTTACGGGTTTTAAACTATATTTTTTGACAATAAGACTAAAAAATATTCTTGCCATTCTTCCTCCTCATTCGAATCGTTTCTACAAGCATTATGAATACCAAGAACAAGATCCCTTCAACTACTAAAAGTGTAAATCCATACAATTGGCTCGTTTGAGTCCCTTCAATTCGACCAAATGCAAATGACTTTGCTCCAATCAAAGGCAATAGATTTTCTATTTTAGAGGAAATTCCTCTTAGAATACCTGATAAGGTGATTACCAATAATAAAACGTCTGCAATTAATGCAGTCATTGATTTTTTCGTTACGATTACGAAAAGTAAAGCTAATAAAGTAAGAACGATTGCAAATATCATAACTCTTACCGTGACATCTAAAAACAATGTCAATTCTAAAAAATTCTTTAGAGTTGAATCTAGAAAAACGAATAAAATAACAGCGTTTACTATAGAAAATATTAAAGTAGAGAGTAACGATAGGACAATCGAACTTGCAATAAACCCAGTAAGACGAACTTTCCAGTTAGGAATCAATAACTGGCTAAAATAATCATCACCAAATTGATAATGGGTTGAATAAACGAGTGAAACCAAGATTGGTAAGAAAATAACACTTGCTTGGTAAGGGGAGGATAAGAGAGCATCCCTGACTGTATAGACTGGATTCGATGATAACATAGATGGATCAAGGTTAACCGCCTGTCCATTTCCTTCTACTAAGGCATTTATCACCTGGATATTTTGAATTGAAAAAAATATGCTGACTCCCAAAATAAGAAAAAAAGTAACTTTAAAAGTAGGTAAACTACTATATTTATAAACGTCACTAAAAAAGGAACGCTTCAGCATATTATGCACCTTCTTTCCCTTCGAGCGCCTTAAAATATGCTTCCTCAAAAGATCCAAACTCTTTCAAAATGTCTTTTGTAGGAGCATCAATAACAATTTTGCCATTAGAAATACCAACCAAATGATCTACAGTTAATTCTAACTCACTCATATAATGACTTGTCATTAATACAGTTTTACCTTCATTGACAAAAGACTGCAAAAAATTACGTACCCAGCGAATTCCTTCTGGATCTAGTCCATTGATTGGTTCATCTAAAATTAAGATGTCAGGATTTGCTAATAAGGCTGTTGCTAACCCAAGACGTTGCTTCATTCCTAATGAATAGTCTTTTACTTTTTTATTTTTAGCTTCACTTAACCCCACCAACTTTAAACATTCCTTGCACCTATTTCTATCAACCCCACAAGCCAAGCCAATCCACCGAAGATGCTGAAATCCTGTTCTGGTTGGATAAGGTTGGCAACTGTCAAGGAACGATCCAACAATACAAAAAGGATTATCTCCCAATTGAGAGTATTTTTTGCCATCGATCAACGCCATTCCCATTTGACTATTTTCTAAACCAAGTAAAATTCTGATTAAAGTTGATTTTCCAGATCCATTCGGTCCAATCAATCCAGTAATCTCACCTTTCTTAGCTTTGAAAGACACGTTTTGAAGGACAATTTTATTATTATATTCCTTATGTAGCTTTTGAATTGTTATCATTCATTCTTTTTCCCTTCTGACTTTTAGTGAAATTCCACCTTCACTTGGAGCAAGTATAACAGGAGAAAATCAGGAAATTCTCAGAATAATTATTTTTTTTATTTTCAACAAATTACATTCTATATTTGCTATAATATGCTCATATAATTGGAGGAACTATGAAGTATAAAATTTTAGCCATTGACGATGATGAAAAAATCTTACGATTAATAGCGAATACATTAAAAGCGAACAACTTTCACGTGGAAACTCGTAAAAATATAGAGGAGATTAATATCTGTGACTTTACTGGATTCGATCTAATTTTACTTGACGTCATGATGCCTATTTCTGGTTTAGAAATCTGTCGTTCCATTCGTTCACAAATTACTACTCCAATATTATTTCTAACCGCTAAAGATTTTGAAGAAGATTTACTAAAAGGAATACAAGCCGGAGCCGATGATTACATCACAAAACCATTCAGCATTAAAGAATTGATTGCAAGAATTCAAATGCATCTTCGTAGAGAAGAAAGATCTCACCCTGCCTCTAAAGAAGAAATGAATTCAGATATTACTTTTTATCGAGATCGTCAAGAAGTTTATTATCATTCAAAGAGAATTTCATTAACTAAGCGAGAGTTTGATTTACTTTATCTTTTAGCTAAAAATGAGAACCGAATATTTAGCGTAGAGGAACTTTACGATTACCTCTATCCCGTAAGCTCTGATGCTCAACTACGGTCAATCACTGAATACATCTATCAAATTAGACAAAAATTCAAGGCTCATCAAATTGATCCTATCAAAACAGTATGGGGAGGAGGATACAAATGGAAAAAGAATTGACAATCAAGCAACTCATTAAGCGTACCTACCTTAAAATCATTTGGCAATTTCTTCTGTGTCTGATACTTTTTTACATACTCCCCGCTCTTCTATCTTCTGTATCTGGAATTAATGAGAAAAATGCCAATCGCTTTGCTTTATTTTTTAGCGTCAGTTCTTGGATTTATCTTTGCATCATTTTAATTGTTATCATTGTAATAAATATTAGACAGTTATTAACCAAGATTCAAAAAGAAATGAACATGGTTTATCATAGTGGTCTATATTTCACCAAAAATGAACATCACCATTTGCAGATTAAAGAATTCATTGAAACAAACGATCTGATCGAAAAAATGCAAGCTGAAATAAAAAATAGAATTCAAAATGAAAAAGATCAAAAAAAAGAACTCATGTTTCAAGTATCTAGCGCTGCACATGATCTTCGTAGCCCTCTAACTGTCATCAGAGGAAATGCTGAATTCTTACAATCTACCGAGCAAACACCTCAAGTAATGGAATGTCTAAAAGATCTTGAGCAAGCAAGTATTCAATTAAACGATTATTTTAACCACTTCATCCAATACTCCAAAACCTTTTACGACCATGATATTCAACTTGAAAACATATCAATTAAACAAGTAATTTATCAATTACAGGAACATATCTCACCTTTACTCCCCAGAAATACACATTTTGTTTTTTCAAATACAGTAACTCCATCAACACAAATTGCCATTCATTCCAATTTATTTTTCCGAGCAATCACAAATATCATTAATAATGCAATACAACATCAAAAAGAAAATGATGCACAAATCCAGCTAACAATTTCACAAGAAAATAGTCAATTAGTTCTAACTATATGGAATAACCAATCTAGTTTTTCAAAAAATATATTACAGAATGCTGGAAATCTTTTCTATAAAGATGACCAAGCAAGAACACCCTCTCAAGAAAGTCACTATGGACTTGGTTTATCTTTCGTAAAACGCGTCATGAAACTTCATAATGGAACGATGCATTTAGAAAATATTAATCATGGTGCACAAGTCAAGCTAATTATTCCTATTATTATATAGAAAAAGCCGAACCCATCTATATGTGTTCGGCTTTCCTTCATTTATAATTGATAAATTGTAAAATATAGTGCAACAAAAAACAAATAGTATTTCAGACGATGCCAAAATGGTTATTCTGCAATCAAAGCACAGGAACAGTACAACTGCAGGGCTAAGCAAAAAGATCGGAAGTTTCATTTGACACTAAGGTTAAAAAAGGAAGCGATGAAAACAAATTTAGTCACTATCTCTCATGAAGCTTTAAACAAGGTCTTATATGATATCAATTACTGACCACGAAAATGGTTATCTTTCAGAACTGCTTGTGAAGCCCTAGTAGATGAGTTCGAGGATATGTTGCACTTATTCTTGCAATTTATCAAATCTTTTTTATTGTTCAAATCTTAGTAATTGCTTATACTACTTTGTACTAGATACTCCTTTTCCTCAGTGTATTTATCTAAGGTTGTGTAAGTGAATATTATTTATATATCTTCATAGATATCTGAAAGTTACATAAAATCACCTTCAATTTTTCCTGTAGCAATGTTAAATAACAAAACTCAATCTTAACAGATTTATTCCTTTTTTGTTTACACAATTTTTTTACACTACCGTTTTATTTCATTCGTTGCTGAAGAGAAATTTTTACTGGCATACAATTCTATCAATGATTCACTCTTATCTTACTATAATTTTATAATATTTTAAAAACTCCTCTTCACTTTGAACAACATGTTCTTTGTAATCTATAGAGTTTTCTGCCGGTATCGTGATATCTTTAAAAATATTTGTGCCATTTGGAAATGCCAATTTAATAACATTAAGAGTTGTTTCTAATCTATTTTTAGGATTGAGAACATAAATAAAATTATTATCTATATTATTCAATAATAGTTTTCGTGTTTTTGGATACTTTGAATCTAGGAGCCAGTTATTTCCTACATTCCAAAAATGGAATGTATTATCCTCAAAATCAAACCCATTACTTTTAAATAACTTAGAAAAAGATTCAAGCCATTCAATACCAACACTTAGTGAGTGAGTTTTAATCTTATTATTTCGATTGTCTATTATTTTACCTGTTTTCAAATTAATTAATTTTTGTTCCTGAAAAGATTTATCACCAATTTTACCAACTATTAAAGTTATATACTCATTTTCTCTATCAACGATTATTTTCTGAGAGTTCGATATAAACATTGGAAAATAATTTTTGTTATATTCTCTAGTTATTTTAAACACATCCAATTCTTTCTTTTTTAATTTGCAATTTGAGGTATCATAAACGTTAATATGCCAATATTCACCATCCTTAGGTATATTTCGATTTAAATAAGGAAAGTTATTATGCGTTATATCTCTTGATGGTTCGGATTGCAATTTCGCACCTTGAGAAATAATAAACTTTTGTCCTACAGCATGACCCGGCCCGCCTATCTTAACCTTATCTCCTAGAATTCTTAATTCATCTGTCACTTTCTTTTTCGCAGCCCATGAAACACTGATTGCTTCTCCATTTTCAAGAAATTCATAATCTGTGATTTCTGTATCAGCAATCCAATACTTATATTGCAATAAATTATTTTTATCAAATGAATGTTTAACAAATAATATAACTAGAAAGATAATCGTAAATAGTCCAAAATAAATTAATTTTCTCTTAACATTTTTTTTCATTCCTTATACCTTCCTATCAGCCATTTCACACTTATTACTCAACAGCTCTTTCATTTCTTTCCCCTAAGAGGTAGACAATCACTACGGATACTAGAAGAACCAAAGTGGTAATGATCGATCCTTCTGCTCCAAATTCCCCTCCAGTCAACCAGTCGGGACCAGATCCCATGGTAAAGCTAAAAATCGAGGCATCTGCGCCCGTCCCACTGACTTGAAAACCAAGGAGATTCCCTTGTACATAGTTCCAAGTGCCGTGTTGGGCGACCACGAGCCAGATACTATCAGTGTAGACAAGGAGCAAACCAGCTAGAACCCCATCAAGAACAATATTCAGTACGGATAAGAAGGTCACTCCTGAATTTCCCAGATGAAGAATGCCAAAGAGACTACTAGAAATCGCGATCGCTAAGGGAAGATTGGCTCTGGCTGCAATCCGAGTTAGGAGCCAACCCCGTGTGGCTACTTCTTCTGTCCCACCTTGAAGGAGCCAAAATGGGAATAAACCTAGAATAAAGAGAATGGGTTCTAAACTTAATTCATTTAGCTCAAAAGTCCCGATTCCACCCACTTGGTAGACAAGGGCAATCACACCCATTTGAAGAAGGGAAAGCGAAATCCCCCAGCCAAGATATTTAAGCCAGTTCTTTTTTACAAAACCTAAAGTTGATAAGGAATTCTTCTCTATTACTTTGACCCAAAAAATAAAGAGTAAGAGAATAAATACAAAACTGAAGAGCTCATAATAGAGAATATAATGGTAGAAAAACTCTTGAATACTTGCAACCCCATTTCCTGGTGAGAAGAACTCTGTTAGAGTACCTATTGCAATGGAAAATGGTCCCACCAATTCACTACTGAGCCATAGTCCCCCTTCTATAAAGAAGGAAGCTAAAAACACGTAGAATAGTGTAGATACAAAAACTGGCACAGAAGTTTTCGTTTTGATACCTTGAATGATCAACCCTTTCTTCATCTAGTAACCTCCATTATCTGATAGGTCCATTGTAGCAAAGAAAATCCAGACCTGCAACACCACCTCATGTCAGAAAACCTAACATCGAAAGTTGATTTTTCTTGCTAAACTGATACTTTTCTGATATAATAGCTTTTATAGAAAAACATAAGATCATTCATACTCTATTTGGTATGAATGTTTTGTTTTTTCAGGCCATCCTTTGGTCAATGCACTCATGGGTCAAACACCCAAAGAGAAATGAAGAAAAAGGAGACAGAAATGAAGAAAAAATTACTAGCCTATTTGCTTTTCTTATTTCCACTGGTAGCATTCGCTGGTCATGCTCATGCTGAAACGATCAAGGTCGTTTTCGACACAGCTTATGCTCCGTTTGAATTTAAGGATTCAGATCAAACCTATAAAGGAATTGACGTAGAAATCTTGGACAAGGTCGCTGAAATCAATGGCTGGGATTTAGATAAATCCTTCCCTGGATTTGATGCTGCAGTTAATGCTGTCCAAGCTGGTCAAGCGGATGCCATTATGGCCGGAATGACCAAAACAACTGAACGTGAAAAAGTCTTCACCATGTCTGATACTTACTACGATACAAAGGTTGTCATTGCAACTACAAAAGCCAACAAAATCACGAAGTACAGCCAATTAAAAGGGAAGACAGTCGGTGTCAAAAACGGTACTGCAGCCCAACGCTTCCTCGACAAAAACAAGGACAAATACGGCTACAAGATCAAGACTTTTGATACGGGTGATCTCATGTACAACAGTTTATCAACTGGTGCAGTGGATGCAGTCATGGATGATCAACCCGTCATTCAATATGCCATCCAAAAGGGTCAGGACCTAGCGATAAATATGGACGGGGAAGCAGTCGGTGGCTTTGCCTTTGGTGTTAAAAAAGGTGGAAATCATGAAAAGTTGATCACTGAATTTAACAAGGCCCTCGCTCAAATGAAAGCTGATGGAACACTTGATGAGATCATCAAGAAATGGACCGGTGAAAGCCAATCAACTGCTAACAGTGCTGTTCCAACAACAACTACTCCTGCTGGACAAAAAGCAACGCCTAAAAAGTCAAAATATGTAATTTCAAGTGACTCATCTTTTGCACCATTCGTTTTCCAGAATGGGAAAAATAAGTATACAGGGATCGATATGGACTTGATCAAGGCCATTGCCAAAGACCAAGGATTTACCATTGAAATTGATAACCCTGGATTTGACGCTGCGGTAAGTGATGTCCAATCTGGTCATGCGCAAGGAATGATCGCAGGGATGACCGTGACCGATGCTCGGAAAGAAACATTTGATTTTTCTGAACCATATTATACTGCTAACTCTATTCTTGCAGTCCAAGAAGATAGTAAGATTGATTCTTACGATGACTTAAAAGGTAAGACGGTCGGTGTTAAAAACGGAACTGCATCGCAGACCTTCCTTGAAAAGAATAAAAATAAATATGGCTACAAGATCAAAACTTTCTCTGACGGGGCTTCTATGTACGACAGCTTGAACTCAGGTTCTGTCGCTGCGATTATGGATGACGAACCCGTCATCAAATACGCTATTAAACAAGGACGTAAATTCAAAACACCTATCGAAGGAACTCCAAGTGGTCAACTAGCATTTGCCGTTAAAAAAGGTGAAAATCCTGAATTGATCGAGATGTTCAATAACGGTCTTGCAAACTTAAAGAAAAATGGCCAATACCAAAAGATTCTCGATAAATATCTTAAGTCAGATAGCAAATCAAGTACTTCAAGTACAACAGCAGATGAAACAACGATCTGGGGCTTACTTCAAAACAACTACAAACAATTGTTAAGTGGTTTGGGTGTAACCCTTGCCCTTGCACTTCTCTCTTTCGCGATTGCTATGGTGATCGGTGTTATCTTTGGGATGTTTAGTGTTAGCCCTTATAAGTGGCTCCGCTGGACAGCAGAAATCTTTGTCGATGTTATTCGTGGGATCCCACTCATGATCCTCGCTGCCTTCATCTTCTGGGGAATTCCAAACTTGATTGAATCGGTCACAGGTCATCAATCCCCAATCAACGACTTTGTCGCAGGTACCATCGCCCTCTCTCTCAATGCTGCTGCCTATATCGCAGAAATTGTTCGTGGGGGGATCCAAGCTGTACCGATTGGACAGATGGAAGCCAGCCGAAGCCTTGGGATCTCTTATGGCAAGACCATGCGCAAGATCATCTTGCCACAAGCAACCAAACTCATGCTTCCAAACTTTGTTAACCAATTCGTCATTGCCCTGAAAGATACGACTATTGTGTCTGCAATCGGATTGGTAGAACTCTTCCAAACTGGTAAGATCATCATTGCTCGAAACTACCAAAGTTTCAAGATGTATGCTATCCTTGCCGTCTTCTACCTCGTGATTATCACCTTGCTAACACGATTTGCAAAAAAATTAGAAAAGAAGGTTAACTAATGGCTAAATTAAAAATTGATGTCCATGACCTCCACAAATACTATGGTGAAAATGAGGTCTTAAAAGGAATCTCAACGAAATTCTACGAAGGGGATGTGGTCTGTATTATCGGACCGTCCGGTTCTGGTAAATCTACTTTCCTTCGGAGTCTCAATCTCCTCGAAGAAGTTACAAAAGGTCAAATTACCGTAAATGGATATGATCTAACCGATCCAAAAACCAATGTTGATTTGGTCCGTGAAAATATTGGGATGGTTTTCCAACACTTCAACCTCTTCCCTCACATGAGCGTCCTAGAAAACATTATGTTTGCGCCAGTAGAGCACAAACTGATGACTCGCGAAGAAGCTCAAAAAGTCGGGATGGAATTATTGGAAAAAGTTGGTCTCGCAGATAAAGCCGATGCCAATCCAAACAGCCTTTCCGGTGGTCAAAAACAACGTGTGGCCATTGCCCGTGGACTCGCCATGAATCCAGATATTATGCTCTTTGACGAACCGACTTCTGCCCTTGACCCTGAGATGGTTGGAGATGTATTGAACGTTATGAAGGACTTGGCCAAGCAAGGGATGACCATGATTATCGTCACCCACGAGATGGGATTTGCCCGCCAAGTAGCCAACCGCGTCATCTTTACCGCAGACGGTGAATTCCTCGAAGACGGCAAACCAGACCAAATTTTCGATAACCCCCAACACCCACGTTTGAAAGAATTCTTGGATAAGGTTTTAAACGTTTAATTGAGATAAAAACGAGTGGTTCCTGAAGCATCTAGCAAAATTGCTAGATGCTTTTTTTAGACTAAAAAAGCATTTTCAAACCTGAAAATGCTTAGAATGTGGACTAACTATTTTAAAATAAAATAAGTAAAACGTTTCTAAAAGGAACAACAATGATTTTCAATTTTTAAAATGAATCAAGAAAATATTGAAACTTTCCGCTGTGAGAAAAGTGCTAGAAACAAATCAGTTTCTAGCACTCGGGAGTTTTGAAACTTTAGGTTCAAAACTAAGTCATGGAACTTCGTAGAAGTTCGCTGACTTCCGTACTCACCTAAGGAAAGTTTTGAATATGTCTTTATCTTCAATCTAAGCATTTTCAAATCTGAAAATGCTTTTCATGTTAACGAATCTGTTGCTGAGCTGTTTGCATCTTGTAGTAAACACCTTGTGCTTGCATTAGCTCTTCATGAGTGCCATGCTCGACAATATCGCCATCCACCATGACAAGGATCATATCGGCATTTTGAATGGTCGATAAGCGGTGGGCGATGATAAAGCTGGTCCGTCCCTTCATGAGTTGATGAAAGGCATCTTGAATCAAGGCCTCAGTCCGAGTATCAATGGACGATGTCGCTTCATCCAAGATCAAAATCTTAGGAACGGAAAGGAAAACACGCGCAATCGTTAAGAGCTGACGTTGTCCTTGAGACAAAGACTCTCCAGCATCTGAAAGATAAGTATCATACCCTTGTGGCAACTGCCGGATAAAGAAATCCGCATTGGCCGCTTTGGCTGCTTCGATGACTTCTTCTCTACTTGCATCTGGACGAGAAAAGGCGATATTTTCATGAATGGTCCCGACCTTAAGCCAAGTTTCTTGCAAAACCATACCAAACTGTTGGCGGTAAGAAGCACGGGTGTAGTCCGTAATTGGCACCCCATCAATCGTGATCTCGCCAGAATTAACAGGGTAGAAACGCATGAGCAGATTAATCAAGGTCGACTTTCCAGCTCCTGTAGGCCCTACAATGGCCACTTTACTGGCAGCTGGAACCTGAATGGTTAAATCTTTGATCAAGGTCCGCCCCAAATCATAGCCAAATGTGACATGTTCAAAACCAATCGCACCTTTAACATCCTGACTTTCCAGGACCCGTTGCCCCGTCTCTTCGACCTCAGCTTGATCCAATACGCTATACAAGCGCTCTGCGCAGGCAAGGGCACTTTGTAGTTCTGACAAGACAGAGGAGATATCATTAAAGGGCTTGGTGTATTGGTTGACATAATTGAGGAAGGTCACCAATTGACCGACAGTAAAGTGAGATCCCGAAATAATGCGTACAGCACCAAATCCAGCCACTACTGCATAAATCAAGGCATTCACAAAGCGAGTGGCAGGGTTAACAGTTGAAGAATAAAAGACAGCGGATTGGGAATAATTGGCATAGCTTTCATTCGTCCCCTTAAAAGCCATACGGAATTGATCCTGAGCGTTAAAAGACTGGATCAAGCTTTCCTGGGTCAAGGACTCTTCGATCAACTGAGTTTGAAGACCACGCGCCTTGGTCTGTTTTTGGAAAAGCGTATAAGAACGCTTGGCAATAAAACGAGCAATCAAGAGGGATAAAGGGGTCAAGACCAGAACCGCCACCATCATAAAGAAATCCAATTCTGCCATGGTCACGATGGTGACAAGAATGGTTAAGAGGCCAACAAAGAACTGGTTAAAGACCATCAGAAGACCACTATTGAGTTGCTCTACATCGGTCGTGAGGCGACTGACAAAGTCCCCGCTCCCTTGTTTATCTAGATAAGACAAGGGCAATCGGTGTACTTTTTCCATCACTTCTGCTCTTAGGCTTTGGCTAAACCGATAGACCAATTGATTGTAGACAAGAGGATTGATCCATTGGATCAGGGTATTAGCCACAATGACCAGAACCATTTGGATCAAAACGGGCCATAAGACTGTCATTCCTTGAGGATTGATGACTAAATCAACCGCATGTCCGATCAGGATCGGTAACCAAACCGTTAAGGCCACTTGAGCAATGGTTCCAAGACTAGCTAGGATCAGGAGCCCGGGATGGTGAGCAAAATCTCTAAACAGACGTTTTAAATAACTGGAACGTTTTTGACTCATGCTTCCTCCCTCCCGTGTTGTGAATAATGAATTTCTTGATAAATCTCATTGGTAGACAAAAGGAGATCGTGATTCCCCAGTCCAACTTGATGTCCCTTGTTCAAGACCAAAATCTGATCAGCAGACTTGAGACTATTGGTTCGTTGAGATACTAGGATCAAACTCGTATCACTCAATTCTTCTTTAATCGATTTTAAGAGACGAGCTTCCGTCAAATAATCCAAGGCGGAGGTCGAATCATCCAAAATTAAGAAAGGAGATTTCTTCAAAAGGGCACGCGCAATGGTCAACCGCTGACGTTGGCCTCCTGAGAAATTTCGACCAAAGGCTTCCACTGGCTCATCGAGTTGTCCTTCTTTTTCACGGACAAAATCAGCCGCCTGAGCTGTTTCTAGTGCCCACCACAAATCATCATCCGATAGATTTTCTTCCATCCCTAGTAAGAGATTCGAGCGGATAGTCCCTCTAAAGAGCTCTGCCTTCTGTGGGACAAGAGCTACCCACTCCCGCCACTCCTTAAGAGTTTTAGGAGAGTGACCTTGATGAAAGAGGGCTAATTTTCCCTGACTCACGGCATACAAATGACTCAATAACTGAACCAGGGTAGACTTCCCAGATCCTGTACCACCGATAATTCCCAACATCTGTCCATGATCCAGATCAAAGGAAATATTTTCTAGAGCTGGGCTTGAAGCCGTTGGATAAGTGAAAGAAACTTTCTCTGCGCTGATTGCTTCTTGCTCTGTTGCAGTTTCTACTGGCAAAGCTTCTAAGAGGTCTTCTTCCTTCAAATCAAAAATCTCTTGGACACGCTTGGCTGAAATATAGCTGACATTTAAAGACGTGACCAGCATAGCCAGTTTGATCAATTCTGTTAAAATTTGTAATAAATAATTGACCAAAGCGACCAACATCCCTTGGGTTAGAAGACCAGCAGAGATAGTCAATTGTCCTTGCCAAATGACACAAACCAAGGTCGTATTGACCACAAGGAAGGTCAAGGGACTCACCAAACTAGACCAGATACCAGCACGAATTTGCCAGATCTTGTAGTCTTGATTGACCTCTCTAAAATCTTCTAATTCACCAGGCTGTTGTCCAAAGGCCCGAATCACCCGCATCCCTTGAAATTGCTGACGCGTCACTGTGACCATTCGGTCTGTGATTTTCCGGATCTTGGCAAAAAGAGGATTGACAATCCGAGACATGATCACAATAATCAAGGTTAAAATCGCCACCATCCCCAAGAACCAAAGGGTTAGTTTAGGACTGATGGTGAAAGCCATGATGATAGAACCAAAGACAATAATCGGTGCTCTCAAAAAGAGGCGCAAGAATTGGTTGATCCCAACCTGAATTTGATAGGTATCAGAAGTGAGACGGGTTACCAAACTAGAAGTCCCGATCCTATCGCGCTTGTCCTTTGGAAGTGATAAGATCTTCTCATACAAATCCTTGGTCATCTCGCGGGTAAAGCCGACAGCTGCTTTAGAAGAAAAATACTGGGCCGTAATAGCTACGACGACACCAAAGCTCGCAAATAAAAACAAAACACCGACCGTCATCACCACTGCGCTCGTTTCCTTTTTCGGAATGACCTGATCGACTAAGTGGGCGATGATTAAGGGGACACACAATTCAAAAATAGCTTCTAAAAGCTTAAACACGGGCCCTAGAAAAGTTTCCCATAGATAGCCCTTAAAATACTTCAATAATGATTTCATACAACTCGATTCTTTTTAAATAGGATATACCTATTTTACCACAATTATAACTGACAAAAAAACTCTCCCTGCCAAGCAGAGAGTATGAGAACGTAGACAAACTGCTCTTTTATACAAATTAATTAACTTCTATAAAGATAAAATAATTTTATTTGTTAGAGCTATTCAATCATCTACTGAAACTTTCCGCTGTGAGAAAAGTGCTAGAAACACTATTGTTTCTAGCACTCGGAATTATTGAGACCTTAGGCTCAATAATTAGTCATGGAACTTCATAGAAGTTCGCTGACGTCCGTCCTCGCCTAAGGAAAGTTTCTAAGATGACTTTGTCTTCAATCTTACTATTCCTACATAGCATAGAAGGATTGTTCAGTTTTTCTGCTATTTAAATCTTGTTAGACTCAAGAACCCTATAAGTTTTATTCAGTCTTTGTCACATCGCTTAAGGTCTTGCCCATTCTCCCTAAACCAATCAGTAAGAGAGGGAAAGATAGGAATGTTATAAGGCCTAGCACAAGAAAGACTGCTACAAATCCACAAGTATCGATCAACCAACCAGTCAGTGGGAAAATCACGATCATAGATAAACTAAACATCATTGAATTGATACTCAGCATAGTTGCTCGTACACTGGATGGCAGATAAGCTTGTAAATCATTGTAGTAGATAGGTTGATAAACGGCATAAAGGGCATTGGTCAAGAGATAGACACTCAGATAGGCAAATGGAGTCTTTAAACCTACCAAAAGCAAGGTCAACCCTGTCAGTGCAACCAGAATCGGAAAGACTTGATTACTATTCCATTTTTTCCCGATTTGACTAGCCAAATAAACCGCTAGGAGATTGAATCCACTACCAATTAACATGATGAGCGAAACTTGCCAACTAGCTAAGTCACTAATTTTCTGTTGGTAGTAAAAATAAAACATACACATGATGGTCCCTACCAACTGATAGGTGAGCATCCAGTAAAACAAGACTGGTTTTTCCTGCCATTCTTGTTTCACTACCTCCAATATCCGCTTTAAGGTCAAATGATTTCTTTCATCACTCTTGCTCTCTGGCTCTTTCATCAGAAAGATCAAAAGAATGGAAAGCAAGGAAAGCCCAATAGCAATATAATAGGTCCAAGCCAATGCTCCGTGAATAAAGAAGCCTGCCACAACTGTACCTAACGTTCGGGTGACTTCGGCCACACCAGACAAGAAGCTAGAAATCTGAAGATAACGGTCTTTTTGACCTGCTTCCACCGCTGAATCAAATAAGAAAGCGGTACTGGTCCCCGAGTCAAAATTATAAGACCAAGCATTGACCATCATGGCAATGGCATAGATCCAAAAATTCCCCTGACCAAATAAAATCAAGATAGAAGATCCAATACTGGACAAGCGAGCCAAATAGAGATTGGTCTTGTAGCTAAAGCGATCAGCTAACATACCAGATGGGATCTCACACAAGAGACTCGTCCCATGAAAGATACTCTCTAATAAACCAATCTGAAGCAAAGAAAGACCATTTTGAATAAAAAAGAGAATCCAAAAACTGGTAATTCCAAAATAAGATGTAAATTCCAAACCTGCTAGGAGTGAAATATTGCGTTTGTAAGTTCTTTTAAACATTGTTTTTCCTCTTTCAATAGATTATATGAGTGTTTCTAAAAGACTTACTTAGAGTTGCCTACATCTTCTCCACCTCCTTCATTTTTCTTGATTCATTTCTTGACGCAGCTGGGCCACTTGATTAGACAAGGACACCAACAATTCGGTTTGCAACTTTTGAATTTCCAGTAAATCCGTCTGGTCTTGTTGCACCATATGGTCAATTTTCGTATGCAGTAAGCGAATTTCCCGTTCAGACTCCATATTGACGTTAAAGTCATTTCGCGCTTGCAGGCGATCATAATCTGCTGCCCTGTTTTGGCTCATCATGATCAAAGGAGCTTGAATCGCCGCAATCGTAGAAAGTGCTAGATTGAGCAAGATGAAAGGATAAGGGTCAAAATTCCAGCCAAAGGGATGCAAGACATTAATCAACATCCAGATAGCCATCATCAGGATAAAACTAATGATAAAAGTCCATGACCCACCAAAGCGTGCAACCGAATCCGCTACCCGCTGACCGAAGGTATAGCTGGCTGTCAAGCGGTCTTCAACGTTAAAGGGGCGCTCGCTTTCGGGCATGACACCTGTCACCTGCTGTTTAATGGCTTCGTTTTTATCATTGGCACGCTCAATAATCTGTCCAAGATAATCCATACAATACTGGCTCAAATTTTTATACGTGATAAAATCATCCATTTGACTTTCCGGGTAGGAGGTCTTGAGCATCTGTTGAATGCTATGGTCTAGATCTGCGATCAAAGACCCCTGACCATCCTCGTATTCTTTCCCATCAATGATATCTATTTTCAGCATTGAAATTCCTTTCATAGTTTTTAGGAGCAGATATAAAAGTTAAAAACGCCTAATGGCGTTTTTACGTCTATTAAGGTTTGATACGATGCAACATACGTGGGAACGGAATGGCTTCACGGATGTGTTTAGTACCAGCTGCGAAGGTTACCATACGCTCGATACCGATACCAAATCCACCGTGTGGGACTGTACCGTATTTACGAAGATCAAGGTAGAATTCATACTCTGTAAGATCCATGCCAAGAGATTCCATCTTCGCAACAAGGGCGTCGTAGTCTTCCTCACGCATAGATCCACCGATGATTTCCCCGTAGCCTTCTGGTGCGAGCAAATCTGCACAAAGCACGCGGTCTGGATTACCAGGAACTGGCTTCATGTAGAAGGCTTTGATATCTGATGGATAGTTGATCACGAAGGTTGGTACACCAAAGTGGTTTGAAATCCATGTTTCATGTGGTGAACCGAAGTCATCTCCATGTTCCAAATGCTCGTAATCAGCATCTTCATCGTTTTCATGCTCTTGCAAGAGATCAATCGCTTCATCGTAAGTGATGCGTTTGAATGGTTCAGCAATGTAGCGTTTCAAGAGCTCCGTATCACGCTCCAATGTTTCCAAGGCTTGAGGAGCACGGTCCAAGACACCTTGAAGAAGAGCCTTGACATAAGCTTCCTGCAAATCAAGTGACTCATCGTGTGTCAAGTAAGAGTACTCAGCGTCCATCATCCAGAACTCAGTCAAGTGACGACGAGTTTTTGATTTTTCAGCACGGAATACTGGACCAAAGTCAAAGACGCGACCAAGTGCCATAGCACCTGCTTCCAGATAAAGCTGACCTGATTGACTCAAATAGGCTGGTGTTCCAAAGTAGTCTGTTTCGAAAAGTTCTGTAGAATCTTCTGCAGCATTTCCTGAAAGAATTGGGCTATCAAACTTCATGAAGCCATTCTTATCAAAGAACTCATAAGTTGCATAGATAATGGCATTACGGATTTGCATAACGGCAACTTGTTTGCGTGAACGCAACCACAAGTGGCGGTTGTCCATCAAGAAGTCTGTCCCGTGTTCTTTAGGAGTGATTGGGTAATCTTGAGATTCACCGATCACTTCGATGTCTGTAATATCCAATTCGTAACCAAATTTAGAACGCTCGTCTTCTTTGACAATACCAGTCACAAACACTGATGTTTCTTGGCTCAAGCGTTTGATGGTATCAAATTTTTCAAGCCCCACTTCTTCGCCGAATTTTTCGATAAAGTTTGGTTTAAAAGCCACACCTTGGAAAAAGGCAGTCCCGTCACGCAATTGCAAGAAAGCAATTTTTCCTTTACCTGATTTGTTGGCCACCCAAGCACCGATGGTCACTTCTTGACCAACATAGTCTTTTACTTCGATGATAGTAATCCGTTTTGTCATCATTCATCTTCCTTTTCTCGTTAAACTTGTCCGAAGACATTATCTTCTTAATTGTATCATAAAAAGGCTTTCAGTGCTAGGCTCTACCTGTGAAAACCAGATTTTTTTTAAAGAAAAAGATCCTCAGCTCATTACTAAGGATCTTGTATTTTTATTTTTCCATAAAGGCCTTGAGGCGGCGAACAGCTTCTTTCAGGGTATCCAAATCTGTCGCATAAGACAAGCGAACATTTTCAGGGGCACCAAAGCCAGCTCCCGTTACTAAAGCAACCTCTGCTTCTTCTAAAATTGCTGTGGTAAATTCCGTCACATCCGTATAGCCCTTCATCTCCATGGCCTTCTTGACATTTGGGAAGAGATAGAAGGCTCCTTGAGGTTTGATGGCTTCAAAACCAGGTACTTCATTCAACAAAGGATAAATAGTATTCAAGCGCTCTTCAAAAGCTTGACGCATGATCTCAATAGAAGATTGATCTCCTGTGAGGGCTTCGATTGCAGCATATTGGGAAACGGTTGTTAAGTTGGAAGTTGTTTGGCTGATCACCTTGGCCATGGCTCCAATAATCTCAGGATCACCCACTGCAAAACCAACCCGCCAACCAGTCATAGCATAGGTTTTAGAAACTCCATTAATCACGATGGTTTGCTTGCGAATCGCTTCTGATAAGCTAGAAATGGGCGTAAAGGTGTTGCCATTGTAGACCAATCGACCATAGATATCGTCTGCCAAAATCAAGATGTCATGCTCGACAGCCCAATTTCCGATTGCTTGGAGTTCTTCTTTACTGTAGATCATTCCTGTTGGATTAGATGGTGAATTCAGCAAGACAACCTTGGTCTTGTCTGTCCGTGCTGCTTCCAGTTGCTCTACCGTTGCCTTGAAGTGATTTTCTTCTGTTGTTTGGAAAGTAACAGGTGTGCCTTCTACCATCTTGACCTGGTCTACATAAGAAACCCAGCAAGGGGTTGGAATGATGACTTCATCACCTGGATTGATGACAGAAGTAAAGAAGGCATAGAGGATAAACTTAGCACCAGTACCGACCACAACCTCATTTCGGTTCACTGCATAGCCATAAAACTCTTTCATATAGTCGCTAATGGCATCCTTCAATTCTGGAAGTCCAGATGCTACCGTATAAAAGCTAGCCCGACCATCCTCGATGGAAGCGACTGCTGCTTCTTGAATATTTTTTGGAGTCGCAAAGTCAGGTTGACCCAGGGTCAAACTTAAGATATCACGACCTTCTGCTGCCAAAGCTTTGGCACGCGCATTTGCAGCCAAGGTCACACTTTCTTCCATTTCCAATACACGATTTGATAATTTCATATTTCCTCCTCAAATCTTAAAAAACACCGGTGACTTTCCCAGTCTTGAAATCCACCACATAATAGGAACTCCCGGCCTTGACTTCCCAGATCGGTTTTCCTTTAAAGCGTCCAAAAGTGACACGATCAATCGCGTCCTGACTCTTCTCTTTGACGACAGAAGCTACCTCTTTGGAACTAACTCCTTCTTTCAAAGGGTAGGTATAGACTGCATCATCCGCCTGCGCCACCAAGACCGCTAATTCTTGTCCTTCTTGGTCCTTGCCAATGAAGGAAAGATACGCTTCTTTGCCATGAAAGAAACTCTCCGTCTCAATGGTCGTAATCGAAGAGTGAGACAGAGCTATTTTTCTTGCTTGCGCCATTTGATCCTGCAAGCGATCAGAAGTTTTTTCAGCAAGAAATAGCCAAGAAAAAAGGACCGTCAACACTAAGATACAGATTCCTATTATATGTTGCCATATTATAAAAAGATTATTTTTCTGTTTCACTCCCTCATTATACACCAAAGCTACCTAGAATTCTATAGATTTTCAAGAAAGAATTGTTACTAATATTTCATACCTGTTACAATGTTTTAGTATAAAATTGTTTGATAAACAAAATAAAATTAACACCTTCGCTATCATTTGTTCATAGTTTAATAAATTTGTCACAATTTTGTAACTAATTTGAAAATAAAATTAAACGACAGAAATACTATTTATTGATAAAATATAGATATGGAAAATTTAAAGAGATTATTCAAAGAAGCAAACGTAGATTTAAAAACCATGATCGTCTTCCACAAGGCAGAACGATTGATCCGTGCGTCTGAGGCTCATATCTTTAAAAAGCACCAGTTGACACCAACTCAATTCTCTGTACTTGAGACCTTGTACAGCAAAGGCGATCTTCGCATTCAAGATCTGATTGATAGCATTCTTGCGACCTCTGGAAATATGACTGTGGTTATTCGCAATATGGTCCGCGATGGTTGGATTACACGCGAAACTGATCCAGAAGACCGCCGTGCTTATCTTGTATCTATTACAGATGCCGGTCGTAAAAAGATCGAAGAAGCTCTTCCAGATCATATCAAAAATATTCAACGCTTGATGCAAGTCTTTAATAGTGGCGAGCAAGCTGAGTTGACAGAACTCTTGAAGAAATTCAAACATATCGCCTAAGCTTACTGCTCAAGACGATTCTGACTCCAAAATCCTCTATTTTGGAGTTTTCATCGTGCATTCTCTTTATTTTACAGATCAAAAAAATATTCCTGACGCTTCTCAGGAATATTTTTATTTATTCTTTCACAAAGATCCATTCCTTCTCTTGCGATAAATCCTCACGATAACAGAAACCTGCTACTTCTAATGATTTCAGATCTTCTAGCTGGGTGATTTCTTTCTTCATCATAGTTGTCACCATGGCCCCACGTGCTTTCTTTGAAATCGTCGAGTGAATCTTCAGTGTCCCACCACGATTCTCCATGAATTTGATCCGAATCATTCGCTCACGAATGGCTTTTGAAAAGACCTGTTCAAACTCAGAAGACAAAAGGGATAAGATCTGTTTCTCACCTTCTACTGCCTGATCATAGTCCTCTTTCCAGAATGCCTTTAGAGATTTTCCAGCTGGTTTTAGCTTCATCATAAAATCCAAGCGATGGGGAGCAATCCCTTCATAGGCAGGTAGCACACCGTATAAAGCAGTCGTGATCAACAAATGCTCCTGCAGATAAGCCTGCTCTTTTTCGGATAAGTCTTGACGCTCGATACTCCGATACATAAGGCCATCAAACAGTTCCAAAGCAGGATATGTTTTAGCACTCCCAGCTAACAAAGCCTCAATTCTTTCTTTTTCTACTTGAGCTCTTTCCTCTGAGATCCCGTAAAAGGTCGCTAATTCTTCTAGGGAGAATGCCTTCAAAGCTTGGAGGATGGTTTTTGTGTTCTCTGACAAGGGTTGGGGCTCGACGATACGAGCCTGTTCGTTCAGTTCTTTGGCGGATGGAATTAATAGTTTCATAGGTCTATTGTACCATATTTTTCAAATTTTCTTGACAGGAGTTTTTATTAATGTTATTATCTAGTTATGAAAACTAGATTAAAGAAAGGTGAAGATTTAGTGTCCACTTTTTCCTATCCAACGTGGGAGCAACTGCCTGAGCTAGACCTCTATCTCGATCAGGTCCTACTTTATGTCAATAAAACCTGTGCACCTGTTCTCTCTTCTTCAGACAAGGGCTTGACGGCTGCCATGATCAACAATTACGTAAAACATGGCTATGTCGAAAAACCAGATAAGAAGAAATACCAGCGTAGACAGGTGGCTCGCTTGATCGCTATTACAACCTTAAAAACGGTCTTTTCTATTCAGGAGATCGCTTCTACCTTAAATTTCTTGCAGGACCAGGCGAGTTCAGATCTTCTCTATAATAGCTTTGTCGCTTATCTCAATGAGCAAAAAGAGCCGATCGCTCCCATCATTCGCTCTGCCTGTCAGACAGTTCAACTTTATCTTGAAACCCTATCTTATATTCAACCAGTAACAACGGAGGAAGAAACTGATGAATTACACCATGAAACTAAGTAAAAAATTATCCTTTGGAGAAGAGATCGCTAATAGCGTAACCCATGCTGTTGGCGCCCTCCTCATGTTGATCTTGCTTCCGATCTCAGCAGTCTATAGCTTTGAGCAACACGGTCTGCTCAGTGCTTTTGGGACTTCTATCTTTGTGATCAGTCTCTTTTTGATGTTTCTTTCTTCGACCGTCTACCATGCCATGTCTTACGATTCACCTCAAAAGTATGTGCTTCGCATTATCGACCATTCCATGATCTACATTGCGATCGCAGGTAGTTACACACCAGTTGTCCTTACCTTGATGAACAACTGGATGGGCTACAGCATTATCTTGATCCAATGGGGGACCACCATCTTTGGTATTCTCTACAAAATCTTTGCCAAAAAAGTCAATGAAAAGTTCAGCCTCGCTCTTTACTTGATCATGGGCTGGTTGGTCATCTTTATTATTCCCCAAATCGTTAGCCAAACCAATCCGATCTTCTGGGGTCTCATGCTTATGGGAGGACTTTGCTACACGGTTGGAGCTGGCTTTTATGCCAAGAAAAAACCATACTTCCACATGATTTGGCACCTCTTCATCCTGGCAGCTTCTGCTCTTCAGTATTTAGCGATTGTATACTTTATGTAATACGCTCACCACTCTTCGGAGTGGTTTTTTTGTGTTTTTTTCTGTACAATAGAAAAAAACTGTATGGGGACAGTCAGGATGAAGACGAGTAAATACCAAGAAATTATTCATGTTCTAAAAACAGCCATTCAAGATGGAGAACTGGAAACCGGACAGAAAATTCCTTCTGTTCGTCAGTTAGCTAGTCAATTTTCTTGTAGTAAGGACACGGTGCAACGAGCCCTGCTGGACTTGACTTACCAGCACTTCCTCTATGCTAAGCCTCAAAGTGGCTACTATGTTTTGGAGCAAGAACCTAATCGACATGAGGATCTTCCACTAAAATTAGAGAAAGACCGCAACCAGGCTTTCGAGGACTTCCGGACCTGTATCAACGAAACCTTGATTGGACGGGAGAATTATCTCTTTAATAACTTTTCGGACCAAGCAGGCTTACTCGAAGTACGCCAATCGATTCAAGGCTTATTGAAGGAAGAAGGGATTTATACGACTGCAGATCAGATTGTTTTGACTGCTGGTACTCAGCAGGCGCTTAATATCCTCAGCCAGATTGACTTTCCCAATAAAAAATCGCAGATCTTGATCGAGCAACCGACTTATCATCGGATGAACCAACTCTTAGATTCGCAGCAACTTACCTATCGTACCATTCAACGAAATTTAACGGGTATTGATCTCGAGGAACTTGAAGAGATTTTCAAAAGTGGTCATATCAAATTCTTCTACACTATCCCCCGGTTTCACTATCCGCTTGGTCATAGCTATTCGACCAAGCAGAAAGAAGCGATCTTGCAACTAGCTGACCAATATGATGTCTACCTTGTTGAGGATGACTATTTGGGAGATCTTGATGGCAGTAATGCTCCATCTTTTCATTATTTGGATCAAAAGGGCCGAGTCATCTATATCAAATCTTTTTCGACCAATCTTTTTTCTGCTCTTCGCATCACTTCCATGATCCTTCCCCAAGACCTTCTTAAGCCGGTCTTGACCTATAAGACGATTCTGGACTATGATAGCAATCTCATCATGCAAAAGGCCTTGAGTCTCTACATTGATAACGGTATGTATCTGACCAATAAAAAGCGACTCCTAGCCAGAAAAAAAGAGGAAGAAGCCAGTCTAAAGACCTTGATGGCCCAGTCTTCTCTTCTACCACATCTGACCCCGACCCACGATGGGATCCTACTAGATCTTCATCAGGTCAAATCTCTTGCTGCCTTAAAACACAGTGGACTCCCGCTTGATTTCTTTGAAGCAGCCTACATCACTGCTTGTCCTTATCAACTCGTTAAGATCAAATCGGCAGATGTGGCCAATGTTTTACCAAAGCTGACGACTTTTTTTGAAAGAGAAACCCTCGTATAGACTATACGAGGGTCTTTCTTATTTCTTTAATTGCTCATAAACAAGTTTGGCATTTTGAAGGCCGATCCGATAATCGAGACGAATCAGGCGAATCGCTTCCATCTCTGGTTCTTTGAGGTACTTCTCTCTTTGTTCCTTGGAAATACTACCTGGTTTAAGAAGATAGTGAGTGAATTGATTTCTGACTTTATTGAGCTCAACTTGAAGAGTGAAATAAAGTCCAAATAAGACAATGACAACTCCCATCATGATCAGATCGTTTGACATGGTGTATGCTCCCTTTTTCTGTTCTTTTCTTTATTTTACAGCTTTCAAGCAAGAAAAACAAGGTTAAATTTGCATTTAGACCTTGTTTGTCCTTATTTCATCATACCAGCCTGGAGGTCATACATTTTCTTATACGTTCCTCCTAGAGCAATGAGTTGGTCGTGATTGCCCGATTCGATGATTTTTCCCTTATCTAGAACATAGATGCAATCGGCATCTTGGATGGTAGAAAGGCGATGGGCAATGGCAATGGTTGTCCGCCCTTGGCGCATCTTCTTCAGAGAGTTTTGGATCATCTCTTCCGTCTCTTGGTCGATATTGGCAGTGGCCTCATCCAAAATGAGGATCTTTGGCTGGGCAGCAATGGTTCGAGCAAAAGCCAGAAGCTGACGCTGACCAGTCGATAAGGTAGAACCCCGCTCTGTTACCGGATGATCATAGCTACCAGGTAGACTCTCAATAAAGTCTGCTACATCCACAAATGCAGCTGCTTGTCGGATTTCCTCATCTGTCAGTTCTTCATGGTACATCCGGATATTAGAAGCAATGGTTCCATGATAGAGGAAGGGTTCTTGCAACACTAGACCGATGGACTTGCGCAAGGCTTCCTGGCTGTAGTCCTTGATATCCTGTCCATCAATCAAGATCCGGCCACGATCAAATTCATAAAAGCGCATGAAGAGATTGATAATAGAAGATTTACCAGAACCAGTATGACCGACAAAGGCAATGGTTTGTCCATTTTTGACCTCAAAGGAAATATCTTTTAGGACATCCCGTTTGCCATCATAAGAAAAAGATACATGCTCAAAACGAATATCTCCCCGCTCGATTTCTTTCAGGCTACCAGCTTGCTTGGGCTCATAGTCGTCTCGATCCATCATCTCAAAGACACGACCTGCAGAAATGGTTGAGGTCTGCAAGGTTGCAAAATTTTGGGTAACATCAATCAAGGGCTGGAAAAGCTGGCTAACATATTGGATAAAGGCATAGATAAGACCTGCTGTAAAGCCTGAGGACTGCCAATTTAGGCCGAAAAAGGTCAGAATGACCGCATAGGCCAGGACCTGTAACAGGGTCATAGCTGGTCTCAAAAAGAGGGAATTGACATCCACAGATCGGTTGGCGTAATCCAAATGTTCCCCATTAATCTGTTCGAATTCATCCGTCAAGCGCTTTTCTTGACGAAAGGCCTGCACGATCCGCATTCCTTCAATAGATTCCGATAATTTCACATTGATATCTGATAATTTTTGTCGGGTCATCTTGACCAAGCGATTGGATAACTTGCGATAGAGACGGATGGAAAACCAAATGATGGGAAGAAAAGGCAGGATCCAAATGGTCAAATGCCAGTCCAAGCTAAACATGGTTACTAGAGTGACTAAAAAGAGTAAAAAGGATGAAACCAGGCTTGAAAAGACCGTAGAAAACATATCTGCGACTGCCTGTGTATCATTGGTCACTCGAGAAACAATCGAACCTGCTGCTGTCTGGTCATAAAAGGACATGCCCAGCCTTTGAAGATTTTGGAAAATATCTAAACGGATATCTCTTACGATAGAATTGGATACACGCGCAAAGGTTAACTGACTCAGATAAGTTGCCAGCACGCGCCCAATGAATAACCCATAGTAGAGAATGAGAAACTGAAAAGCTGTTAGAACTGGAGAGCCTGCTTCTGTTGGATCCACTAGGTGGTCAATATACCAGCGAGCTGCAAGAGGGATCGCCGTCAATAACAGACTAGTCAGGAAGGTAAAGGCTAAGGCTAGGGCTGTTAACCATTTATAACGCCACATGTAAGTCAAGAGCCGCTTCATCACATGAGCTTCAGATGTTTTCATTCAGCTTTCCCTCCATTTCTTCTGATAATTGTTGGGCTTGGTAGGTTTCATAGTACCAACCTTTTTGAGCCATTAATTCCTCGTGATTTCCTCGCTCCTTGATCTGTCCATTCTCCATTACCAGAATCAAATCCGCATGAACGATCGCTGATAGGCGGTGGGCTGTGATGATCGTTGTTTTCCCCTTGCGTTCCTGCTTCATATTTTCAATGATCTGGTGCTCCGTTTTAGCATCTACTGCAGACAGGGAATCATCCAAGATCAAGATCTCAGGATTCATGACCAAAGCACGACTCATGGCAATCCGTTGCTTTTGTCCGCCAGAAAGAGAGACCCCTCGCTCTCCCAGCACTGTCTCCATCTGGTCTGGCATGGCCAGAATATCTTCATATACTCCACAAGTTCTCAGAGCCTTCATCACCTCTTCTTCCTTGATCTGTGGATCTGAAAAAGCGACATTCTCGCGAATGGTCATGGCAAAGAGAATCTGATCTTGAGGGACGTAGCCGATCAAGCTTCGAAGGTCTTCTAAGCGATAATGTTTGATGGAGATTCCATTGAGCAAGATATCTCCCTGCTCCAAGTCGTGCTCTCTAAGCAAGAGACGCAACAAGGTAGTCTTTCCAGATCCAGTTGGACCCACAATTCCAAGGGTTTGCCCTTTTTCTAAATGAAAGACAACCCTTTCAAGGACAGGCTCTTTCTCATAGGCGAATTCTTCAATGTCATATTCCAGATCGCCATTTTGAATGTTTTTGACTGGTTGACTTGGATCTTGAATATCAGGTATTTCTGCTAAAAGTGTCTCAATTCGATCATAAGAGACGCTAGCACGCTGACTAATATTAAACAAGAAGCCCATAGCTTGAAGGGGCCAGACGAGCATATTGAGATAGGTAATAAAGGTTACGATTTGTCCAACTGTCAGGCTCCCTTCCTGAACAAATAGCCCCCCGAAGTAGAGCGTCAAAACATAGGAGAGACCGACAAAAAGAAGAGTAGTCGGATCAAACAAAGCATTGTAACCGGCTGAAGTCATATTCTTTGAAAAGACCATTTGATTAGTTTTTTCAAAAGCCCGAATCTCATCTGCCTGAAAGCCAAAGGATTTGGTCACTTTGACTCCTGATACTGATTCCTGGACAAAGTTGTTCAGCTCTGAGAAGCCTTCTTGGGCCTCTTTGAAGGCTTTGTGGTTTTTACGGCCAATAGTTGAAGTCACTACCACCATAACCGGTAGAGGCAAAATAGCTAAGAGGGTTAAGCGCCAATCAATCATGAAAAACATGCTGACTAGGGTCACCAAGGCGGTCACAGAAGCATCCACTGCAGACATAACCCCGCCACCAGCAAACATGGTTACCGCATTGATATCATTAGTAGCATGGGCCATGAGATCCCCTGTGCGATAACGCTGATAAAAAGACGGAGACATGAGCGTAAATTGCTGAAACAAACGGTAACGCAAGATCCGAGCCAACTTATTAGCCGTTCCAAAAATATAGCGTCTCCAGACAAAACGAAGGCCATACATGGAAAGAGCTGCTAGGACCAAAAGGGCAATATCCATAACTAACTGCCCCAGTGTCAGCCTTCTTTTATCGATCAAATCGATCACAAGTCCCATGATTCTTGGAGGAATGAGATTTAAAAAACTAACCAAGATCAAGGACCCTATCCCGATCAAGTATCGCTTCTTCTCTAAATTAAAAAACCAAGATAATTTCCTCAACAGATTCATCTTATTTCCCCTTTTTTGTGAGTTGCCAACTACTATCCACTAGAGCAAACAACTCCTCATCAGCAATTGTTCCATCTAAGGGGATACTCACCCAATATTTTTTATTCATATGAAAAGCTGGATAAATCCCCTTCTGCTGGATGAAACGGGCTACTTGATCAGACTTAACATTCAAAACTTCTATTTTCCCAGACTTGCCAGCATCTAGTTTTTTCCAATCAATGGTCATAAAGACACCATACCACTTGAGGGTGTCTCGGTGGCGAATGGCACCAGATTCTGGAGATCTCTCCCACAAATACTCAATCGTTCCCTGATAGTGCAGAGAGATATAGGCCATGAGACGCTTGGCTTGAGGATAGAGAAATTCTTCTACCTCAAAACAAGCTTGGCGGATCCTTTCAAGACTTTCCTGACAAGCTTCCCTGACTTGGCCAACGAAATTTCCTTGTAGCTGTTCCAGATGGATCTGGATATACTCGTCCCCTGTATCCTGATCATAGACCTGAAAAGAAATCTTCTGGTCGCAGACACGGACCTTTAAGAGAAAAGTTTCCGATAAGACGGGGCACTGGTATTCATAGCCTGCTTCTCTCTTTTCAAATCCGTAAGCCAATCCCTTTTCTGGCTGAAAGGTGTACCGGTCAAAATAATGCTCTAAAAACATTTCCTCTCCCTTATTCATTTTTGCACTAGAAGAGGCTGGAAACAACGTCCCCAACCTTGATAACGGATCTTCATAACTACTTCAAGCAGTGATCGTTTCTTTTTTAAAACACGATGCGCGTGCCATGCAGTTGACAAACGCCCAATTGCTCCAAAAAGAGCTGACGATTGTCAAGGGTCACACCTCCACCTGGCAGGATCTGAATCTTTCCCTTAGCCGCATCTAATAAACGATGATAGTGGGCAAAACGTTGCTCTAGTGGGTCACCTGGACTTCCGGCTCGTGTTAAAATGCGGGCTACACCCTGATCAGAAAGCCACTCAATCGCTTCTAGCTGATCTGTATGAGCTAACTCATCAAAGGCCATATGAAAGACAACCTCTGCCTCTCCACAGGCTGCTAGTAAAAGCTGCATGATCCTCTGGTCCAACTTTCGATCGCTCGTCAGCGCTCCCAGCACAAAACAAGTAACCCCTATTTCTTTCGCAGCACGAATATCCGTCAGCATAGCTTCGACTTCCAGATCAGTGTAGACAAAATCGCCACCACGGGGCCGGATAATGACACATAGATCCACGGACTTCTCTCTTGTCAGTTTGATTGCTTCATTGATCACACCTATACTCGGTGTGGTCCCTCCTACTGCCAAGTTGTCGCACAGTTCAATGCGACCTGCCCCAGCAGCAATCGCCTTGTCAATATAAGTTAAATTCTCTGCACAAAATTCAAAGACAAGCATGACAACTCCAATTACAAAGACTTAAAACAAGGATATACTAACGGTTACCTTCGCATTGCCATTTTCCACTCTCGCTTTTGAGATACTATAGCCTGCTTGAGGAATCTCAAGGGTGATTTGATCACCATTCACTGTGAAGCCGCCTCCATTTTGATTGGATTGATCCTTCAAATAGTTGAGAACCAAGAATTTTGGAATGGGCATTTTCCCTAATTTAGCACCGGTCACGGTCAAATTCATGACATTGTTTTCGACTTGACCGGTCATGGTTAAATCTAGATAGCTATCGACTGGCCCTAATGATACAGGAACTTTGACGTGAAGGTCATTGCCATCCATTCCTAGTGACATCTTTTGATAGTCAGAATTGTCAAGGGCGGATCCAGCACTTGTTTTTACGACCTGACTCAATTGCACTGAATTGAGACTTAGCTCAGTTGAGAGCCCTTCAGTGCTCACAGAGGCATTTGAAACAGCATTTTGAGCCAGCTCAATCAAAGAACTCCCTGCTTGCACATTTCTCAGCTGCTCCCCTTCAGGGATAGAGCCAGGAACCAACAAGATCACTAATAAAATAAATAAAACGATCACCATGCCAATCAGGCGTCTTATCCACTTAAACATCTGCTCCTCCAATACATGAAAAGTTGTATTCTTATTGTACCCTAAATCTAAAGAAATTGCGACTAAGAGGGGCCTTTACAAAGCAAAAGAGAGCGTGGGACAGAAATCGGTAATTCGTTAGAATTCGATTTCGTCGTCCCACCTCCGCACAGTTGAGTAGGGCTGTAAAAGCTGATAAAATCAGCGTAGTAGAGCCCACTCAACCACTGCGTCTTACTCGACAATCCAAAAACAATTGAGAGGCTAGGACTTTTGTCCCAACCTCTCTCTGTGCATTATTTCGATTTAATGTAGTTAACACCATCTGCTTTAGGCGCAACTGCTTGTCCAAAGAAGGCTGCCAAGACAACCATGGTCAAGACATAAGGCGCAATTTGCAAGTAAATGGATGGGATACCTTTAAGCAAAGGCAATTGATTCCCGATAACTGCCAAACTTTGTGAGGCTCCAAAGAAGAGACTAGCCAGCATGGCACCGATTGGGTTCCATTTCCCGAAAATCATAGCTGCGAGGGCGATGAACCCAGGACCAACAATAGTAGTCACCGCAAAGTTAACGGAAATAGATTGAGCGTATATGGCTCCTCCAATACCAGCTAGGGCACCTGAGATCATCACTCCTAAGTAGCGCATTTTATAAACATTGATTCCCAATGTATCTGCTGCTTGTGGGTGTTCCCCAACTGAACGAAGACGCAATCCAAATTTTGTCTTGAACATGATGAACCAAGCAAAGAATGAGAAGAGAATAGCAACCCAGCCGATGATGCTGGCATTGTTGAAGAAAATATCCCCAATTACCGGAATTTTAGATAAGACCGGAATGGAAGTTTTCCCAAAGGCAACTTTGATATTATCCGTTTGCCCCTTGTTGTACATTGCTTTAACAAGAAAGACGGCTAATGGAGGAGCCATCAAGTTTAATACTGTACCTGAGACAATATGGTCAGCACGGAAATGAATAGTTGCCACCGCATGGATCAAGGAGAAGAGTACTCCAATCCCTGCAGCAACAATTAAGGACAACCATGGTGTCAAACTTCCTAACTCAGGCTCAAAAGTCAAGTTAAAGATAATGCCTGAGAAGGCTCCCATAACCATGATTCCTTCCAGACCAACGTTAACAACCCCAGCGTGTTCTGAGTATGCTCCTCCGATACTTGTGAAGATCAGCGGCGCCGCATACACAATCATAGAGGAAACAAGAATACTTAAAATCGTTACAATACTCATTAGTTTGCTCCTCCTTTTTTAGCTGAACGCATCGAGATCATCTTTTCAATAATGTAGTGAGCACATACGAAGAAGATAATAGATGCTGTCACAATTTGAACGACTTCTTCAGGGATGGCAGCTGGCTTCATACCAACTCCCCCAATTTGAAGTGCACCAAACAAGAAGGCAGCAAATGGAATACCAATTGGTGAATTCATCGCAAGAAGGGCAACGGCCATTCCGTTAAATCCAACACTCATCGAGCTGGTTTGAACGTAGACATTTGAGTAAATACCCAGACCTTCTGCTACCCCACCGATACCAGCAAGAGCACCAGAAATGATCATAGAAAGGATAATGGTCCGTTTTGCAGACATCCCAGCATATTCCGCCGCATTCGCATTGAGACCAACGGCACGGATTTCAAAACCAAGTGTTGTTTTCTTCATCAAGAACCAGATGACCACCACTGCGATGATGGCAAAGAAGATCCCGATGTTCATTTGTGATTTGTCCGTCAAATTACGCAACCACTCCGTCTGGTAGACAGCGTTGGCTCCCACATCAATGGTTGAGTCCTTGTTTTTCATCAAGGAAGCTGGGAAGCTATGAATCAAGGCATTCCCACCGTAGAGAACAATGTAGTTCATCATAATGGTGATAATGACCTCACTGGTTCCGAGATAGGCACGAAGGAAACCAGGAATCGCTCCAATAAATCCACCTGCGATAGCCGCAATCAAAACGGTCATCGGAATCATCAGTAAGCGAGGCATATTTGGGAAGGAAAGGGCAAACCAAGTCGCCATGATCCATCCTGCAAAAGCCTGACCAGGAAGTCCAACGTTAAAGAAGCCGGCCCGGCTAGCTACCGAAAATCCAAGAGCAACTAAAATCAGTGGCCCCATAGCACGGGAAATATTTCCCCAACTCTTAATCGAACCAAAGGCTTTCTTAAACAGCAATTCATATCCCCAAAGGGCATCATAGCTGAAGGCCCACATAATAATGGCACCCAAGACCAATCCTAAAAGGACAGACACCAATGGAACAGCAATTTGTTTTAAATTCTTATTCATTTGATGCTCCCTCCTCTACTTTTCCTCCTGCCATTAAGATTCCAAGTTCTTGCTTATTCGTCGTTTCTGGGGTTACAATCCCTTGGATCTTCCCATCATGAATAACCGCAATACGGTCAGAAACATTCAAAATTTCATCTAATTCAAAGCTGACAACCAGAACAGCCTTCCCATTATCCCGTTCTTGAATCAAACGTTTGTGGATATATTCGATCGCTCCAACGTCCAATCCACGAGTTGGCTGGCTAACGATCAAGAGATCTGGATCGCGATCGATTTCGCGAGCGATAATGGCTTTTTGCTGGTTCCCTCCAGAGAGAGCCTTAGCAGGTACCACTTCACTGGCTGCACGAACGTCAAACTCTTCCATCAACTTCTTGGCATAAGAAGTAATGTTTGGATAATTCAAAATACCATTCTTGCTAAGAGGTTCTTTATAATAGGTTTGAAGAGCCATGTTTTCAGAGATCATCATATCAAGGACCAAACCATCCCGGTGACGGTCTTCAGGGACGTGCCCTACCTTCATTTCTGTGATTTGACGTGGACGTAGTCCTACAACATCCTTGCCTTTAATCTTAATTGAACCCGATTTTACCTTCCGTAGACCTGTAATGGCTTGGATCAACTCAGACTGACCATTTCCATCAATCCCTGCGATCCCAACGACTTCACCAGCACGAAGTTCCAGTGACAAATTCTTAACAGCTGGGACACCACGGTTTTCGTTTACAACCAAGTTTTCGATCGACAAGACCACTTCTTTCGGTTGAGAAGGACCTTTTTCAGTCTTAAAGGAAACAGAACGGCCGACCATCATTTCGGCCAAGTCTTGGTTAGTAGCTCCACCAATCTCTACTGTCTCAATAGATTTCCCACGGCGAATAACCGTTACGCGGTCTGAAACAGCACGGATTTCATCCAACTTGTGCGTAATCAAGATAATGGATTTTCCTTCATTCGCCAAGTTCTTCATGATTGTCATCAATTCTTCGATTTCAGCTGGTGTCAACACTGCAGTTGGTTCATCGAAGATCAGGATGTCGGCTCCACGATAAAGCGTCTTTAAGATTTCCACACGTTGCTGCGCACCAACGGAAATATCCTCAACTTTAGCATTTGGATCTACTGCCAAGCCATATTTTTTAGACAAATCAAGGATATCTTGGCTGGCTTTTTTAAGGTCCAAAACACCATGTTTAGTGGTTTCAGAACCAAGGATGATATTTTCAACAACAGTGAAGGCTTCAACCAACATAAAGTGTTGGTGCACCATTCCAATTCCTAAAGAAGCTGCTTTTGAAGGTGAGTCTAGGTTAACAGTATTTCCATTTACCACAATGTCTCCGCTTGTTGGTTCCAACAAACCAGCCAGCATATTCATCAGGGTAGATTTACCTGCACCATTTTCTCCAAGAAGTGCATGGATTTCACCTTTGCGCAACTGAAGATTAATCTTATCATTTGCTACAAAGTCACCAAATTTTTTGGTAATCTCACGCATTTCGATGACATATTCATGTGTCATGTGGGTGTTTTCCTTTCAAAATTTTTTATTTCAATAAAATCTGCTAGAGAACTAACAGATTTTATTGAGACAAAAATGTCTCACTTTAAAAGAAACGGCCCTTAAAGGGAGGGCCGCCCAATCAAATATTATTTTTCAGGAACTTTAAGAGATCCATCAAGGATTTTAGCTTTGGCATCTTCGACAGCTTTTTTAGCATCTGCAGAAAGGTTGTCAGTTGTCAAATCAACTCCACCATCTTTCAAGCTATAAGTAATCACTTTACCGCCAGGGAATTTACCGTCAGCAGCTTTCTTAGCCAAGTCTTTTACAGATTCTCCGACTTTCTTCAAGCTTGAAGCCAAGACAAAGTTAGATTTTTTACCATCTTTAGAAGTGTATTCACCTTCAGCTTTTTGGTCACGGTCAACACCAAGAACCCAAACTTTTTCGTCTTCATTTTTCTTCTCGTTCAAGTCTTTTGCTTCAGAGAAGACACCTGCACCAGTACCACCAGCTACTTGGTAGATAACGTCTGCACCTGCAGCGTATTGTGCAGCAGCAATTGTTTTACCTTTAGCAGCGTCACCGAATGAACCAGCGTAGTCTACTTGAACTTTGATAGATGGGTCAACAGATTTAACACCAGCTTCAAATCCAGCGCGGAAACGAGTGATAACTTCACTTTCCATACCACCTACAAAACCAACTTGTTTAGTTTTTGTAGTTTTCGCAGCAGCGATACCAGCAAGGTAACCAGCTTCGTTGTCGGCAAAGACAGCAGATGCTACGTTCTTTTTACCTTCAATACGGTCGTCAATGATAACAAAGTTTGTTTCTTCGTTGTCAGAAGCCGCTTTTTCTACTGCATCACGCAAGGCAAAACCAACACCAAAAATCAATTTGTAGTCGTTAGAAACAGCTTCATCAAGGTTTGTCGCATATTGAGATTCATCTGTTGATTGGAAGTAGTCAAATCCGTTCCCTTTAGAAAGACCGTTTTCTTTCCCCCAAGCTTGCAAACCTTCCCAAGCAGATTGGTTGAATGATTTGTCATCCACACCACCAGTATCGGTAACGATAGCAGCTTTCAAATCAGTTTTTGATTCTGAGTTTGCGCTATCTTTTTTAGACGCACGATTTCCACATGCTGCAAGTCCGATAGCAGCGACAGTTACTAGACCAAGGCCTAGCCATTGTTTCTTGTTCATTACTGAACCTCCTAAATTATTGTGCAACATTGTTGCGAAGTATTGAAAGGGTCAAAAGACCGCCTCACAGACCTATTAAGTCAGGTCTGTAAAGGAATATGGAAGTAATTCCTTGACCGTCATCACGACCGTCGATTTATCTTTAGATACTAAGGTTACAGGAAGGTCTGGCTCAAAAAATTCAGCCATGACCTGGCGACAAGCACCACATGGAGAGATGGGCTTTTCTGTTTGCCCGTAGATAATGAGCTCTTGAAACTCACGAGCTCCTTCAGAAACAGCTTTAAAAATGGCTGTCCGTTCTCCACAGTTGGTCAAACCAAAACTGGCATTTTCGATATTGACCCCTGTATAGATTTCTCCATCCTTCGTTAGCAGTACAGCTCCAATTGGGAAATGAGAGTAAGGCACATAGGCTTGTTGACTCACTTCAACTGCTAAGTCAATCAACTCAGTAGTCGCCATGAGCCACCTTACCTTCCATGATGGCTACACCAGAAGAAGTCCCGATACGGGTCGCACCAGCTTCGATAAAAGCAAGAGCATCTTCATAAGAGCGAGCACCACCAGAAGCTTTAACACCCATGTCGGGTCCAACAGTTTGACGCATTAAGTCCACATCTTCTACCGTTGCTCCTCCAGTTGAGAAGCCAGTTGAAGTCTTCACAAAGTCTGCGCCAGCTGACTTAGCAATTTGGCAAGCAACGATCTTTTCATCATCTGTTAAGAGACAAGTCTCAATGATGACTTTGACCAGCTTATCACCGCTCGCTTCGACTACCGCTTGGATATCTTCCTCAACTAGTGCTAAATTCTTAGACTTAAGAGCCCCGATATTAATGACCATGTCAATCTCATCGGCACCATTTTGAATCGCATTTTTTGTTTCACACGCTTTGACAAATGGTGTATTTGCTCCCAAAGGAAAACCAATGACGGTACAAACTCTAACGTCTGAATCACGCAAGCCCTCAGCCGCAAAATTCACCCATGTCGGGTTCACACAGACACTCGCAAAATCATAAGCCTTGGCTTCTTCGATCAGCTTTTCGATCTGTTCTTGTTGCGCATCTGGTTTTAAAAGAGTGTGATCGATATATTTATTTAACTTCATACAATCTCCTGAGCTGCTTAAGATATTATTTCAATAATTTCTTTAACGCTTTCAGCCCTTTCTAGTATTTTAACATTTTTTTTGAATTCTGTAACTCTTTCTTGTGAATTTTTTTCATTCATGAAAATGCGGGCAATGCGTTCCCCTTTTTTGACGTGCTCTCCCACTTTTTTGTCAAACACAATCCCTGTTTCATAATCGAGGGGATCCGATTTGACAGCACGGCCAGCACCCAGGCGCATAGCAAACAAACCAAACTCCATGGCAGGTAAAGCAGCAATGATGCCATCTTGGTCCGCTGTTACTTCAAGGACCTGATCCACTTTGACGGGACGATGCAAATCTTCTAAGTCTCCACCTTGAGCCACAACCATTTCTTCAAACTTCGCTAAAGCCTGACCATTGGTCAAGTGTTCATGGATGGCTTCAATCGATTGTTCTACATTGGCCAATTTCAACATGATTTGCGCTAATTCACAAATAAACTCTGTGACATCAGCACGCCCTTGCCCTTTCAGAATATCCAGGGCTTCTAAAATTTCTAAACGATTACCAATGCTGGTTCCCAAAGGTTGGCTCATATCTGTAATGACAGCGATGGTTTTCCGACCCACTGCATTTCCAAGATCCACCATGGTACGTGCTAAGCGACGAGCATCCTCAATATTCTTCATGAAGGCACCCTCGCCCACTGTCACATCCAAAAGAATGGCATCCGCACCAGCAGCAATTTTCTTACTCATGACGGAGCTAGCAATCAAAGGAATGGTATCCACTGTCGCTGTCACATCACGCAGAGCATACAAGAGTTTGTCTGCTTTTACGAGTTGGTCGGATTGACCAATGACCGATAAGCCGATCTCCTGCACCTGCTGGATAAATTCCTCTTGGGTCCGTTCAATCTGGAAACCTTTAATGGATTCCAACTTATCGATGGTCCCACCTGTGTGGCCTAAGCCACGACCACTCATTTTAGCAACCGGCACTCCGAAACTCGCAACCAAAGGCACCAAGACCAAGGTCACCTTGTCTCCCACACCACCAGTCGAATGTTTGTCTACCTTGATTCCTGGAATAGCTGACAGATCAAACTGTTGCCCTGTTCGGACCATCTTCATGGTCATATGAGAAATTTCTTCCGTCGTCATCCCTTTAAAATAAACGGCCATAGCAAAAGCGGACATTTGGTAATCTGGAACCGTTCCAGCCACATAGCCCTCAATCAGCCATTCAATTTCTTCCTTGTTTAAGGCAAGACCATCTCTTTTTTTCTGAATGATATCTACTGCTCTCATGATTCTTTCTCACTTCTTAAAATATAATAGCCTTTGTCTTTTTTTACGGTCTCACAATTGCCAAACGTCTCTTCCATCTTGGCCTTAGCGCTCGGAGCCCCTTGTTTTTTCTGAATGACAATGGTCAAGTCTCCACCTGGTTTCAAATGTTCAAAACTACCAGTGATCACTTGGTGAACCACTTTCTTACCAGCTCGGATCGGCGGATTACTGATCACATGGTCAAAGACCCCTTCTACTGCTTCATAGACATCCGAAGAAAAGATCTGTGCTTCCACGCCATTTCGGCTGGCATTTTTCTTAGCCAAGTCCAGCGCCCGCTCATTGACATCGACCATGGTCACTGCGACTCCCTGGGCTTTAGCCAGAGAGAGGCCGATCGGACCATAGCCACAGCCTACATCGAGGACACTTTCTCCTTCTTGAAAATCCAAGGTTGATAAGAGCACCTGGCTTCCATAGTCAATCATTTTTTTACTAAAGACGCCGGCGTCCGTATAGAAATTCATCTTTTGCCCCAATAAAACAACAGCCAGATCATGAATATCATGGGCTGCATCTGGGTTTACATCGAAATACATTTTACTCATAAGGTTATTTTATCATAATTCACTCCTTTTTTAAATCGTTTACATGACCTCTAAAAATTGGTATACTAAAGACTACAATAGGAGTGACATATGGACAAAGAATTTCTACATTTTGAAAAAATTAATCGGGAAACCTGGCAAAATTTGCACCGCAAAACCACCCCACCTCTCTCTCAAACAGAGCTCAATTCTATTAAAAGTTTCAACGACCGCATCAACCTCCAGGATGTACGTGACGTCTACCTGCCTTTGACAAACCTGATTGGAATCTACAAGCGTTCCAAAGAAGATTTGGCCTTCTCAAAAGGTATTTTTCTTCAAAAAACGAGTGAACGCCAACCCTTTATCATTGGGGTTTCAGGGAGCGTTGCGGTTGGAAAATCTACCACTAGCCGTTTACTTCAAATCCTGCTGTCGCGAACCTTCGAAGGCTCGACAGTAGAATTGGTGACAACAGATGGCTTCCTCTATCCAAATGCTATCTTAAAAGAACAAGAGATCCTCAATCGAAAAGGATTTCCAGAAAGCTATGATATGGAATTGCTCCTTGATTTTCTTAATCAAATCAAAAACAACAAGAGCGTAGAAATCCCTGTCTATTCCCACGAAATATACGATATTGTCCCAGATGAGAAGCAAACCATTTTACCGGCTGATTTTGTCATTGTCGAAGGGATCAATGTCTTTCAAAATCCGCAAAATGACAGTCTCTATATGACCGATTTCTTTGATTTTTCGATCTATGTGGATGCCGCAGTTGATGATATCGAATCTTGGTATATCGATCGCTTCCAAAAACTCCTTGCATTAGCTCAGAATGATCCCAATAACTACTACTATCGATTTACAGAGCAACCCCTAGAAGAAGTTTTAAGCATGGCCCATCAGGTCTGGGAATCCATTAATTTAGTCAACTTGCAACATTACATCCAACCAACCAGAAACCGAGCTGATCTGATTCTCCATAAAGCAACCAACCATGAAATCGACGAAATTTATCTCAAACGCTAGAGAAAATGGCCTTTTAACGGTACTTTTTTAAGGAAAAGCTATTTTAGGCTTGTCAAATCTTAACTTTTCATATATAATGAGATAGTTAGATTATCAATGGAGGTGAATAACTTGGCAAACATTAAATCAGCTATCAAACGCGCTGAATTGAACGTTAAACAAAACGAAAAAAACTCAGCTCAAAAATCAGCTATGCGTACTGCAATCAAAGCTTTTGAAGCAAACCCATCTGAAGAACTTTACCGCGCTGCTAGCTCAGCTATCGATAAAGCAGAAACTAAAGGTTTGATCCACAAGAACAAAGCTAGCCGTGATAAAGCACGTCTTGCAGCGAAACTTGGTTAATCAAGAACAGCATAAAAATCAAGCTCTCCGGAGCTTTTTTTGTGCCTAATTTTTTGAGAGGTGCTTATGAAAATTGTTATTATCGGCTATTCTGGATCAGGTAAATCCACCTTGGCTGAAAACTTAGCTCGCTACTACTCCATTCCCAAGCTCCACATGGATACCCTTCAATTTCAACCGGGCTGGATAGACAGTGACCGGGATACGATGGAAGGTGAGATGAGACAGTTTCTCAGCGATCATAAAGACTGGGTCATTGATGGCAATTACTCTTGGTGCTGCTATGAGGAGAGAATGGAGCAAGCCGACCAGATTATCTTTCTCAACTTCTCTTGTTGGAACTGCCTCTATAGAGGGTGGAAACGATACCGCCGTTATAAAGGTCGGGTCCGTGAGAGTATGGCAGCTGGCTGCCCTGAACGATTTGACTGGGAATTCATCCGTTGGATTCTTTGGGATGGACGCCAAGCCAGACAGGTCACACGCTATCGGACTATCGGCCAAACCTATCCAGACAAATTTATCTCTCTTAAAAACCAAAAAGAACTGGATACGTTTCTAAAAAACATATAATAAAAAGGTTGGGATATCAATCCCAACCTTTTTTATTTATCAACGTAATCGCCACCGGTGAAGCCATAGTATTCTTCCAGACTCAAACCTGAGTCAGCGATATCTTGTGCTTCTTTTCCGATATAGCGGAGATGCCAGCTTTCTGGCATGTAGCCTGTCACTTTTTCTTTTCCTTCTTGGTAACGAACCACAAAGCCATATTTAGCGGCATTCTTGAGCAACCACTTACTTGGTCCAGGTTCTGTCACCAGATTACCACTGGTATCGATCAAATCAAAGGTCAAACCTGTCTGGTGTTCACTATAACCCGGTCTTGCGGAATAACGATCGGCGGCTTCCTGACCATCTTGATTGACATAGTTTTGATAGAGGTCAACTTGGGTATCGTAGCTACGAAAACCACTATATTGGTCACTGATCGGATAACCTTCTGCCTGCATAGCTGCAATCAATTCATGAAGGGCTGAAACAGCTTCAGGATCTTCCCCTGGGTTAAAGTCAGGTGACAAGGGATAATGTTTGTTGGCGATCATCACCTCACCATATTTCCCTTTGACACTATAGTAAGAACCATTGTAGCTGACACCAGAGTCCACTTTCACATCTGACTTACCAGCTTTTGACGACTCTTCTTTTCCTGTCTCTTTTGATGGATCCTTTGCTGAAGACATTTCTTTGGAAGACTTGGTTTGCGTTTGTTTGCTTTCTTCTTTTGCAGAAGATTTAGAACTAGTGGATTGAGATTGGGAGCAAGCTGTCAGGGTTAACAAGGCAACTGTCACCAACGTTAATTTGGAAAATCTTGCTTTCATGGGGAATCTCCTATGATTCTTTTGTTACGACAATATCCGTGATCACATAACTTGCACCTACTTTTTTCAAGGTGTAAGTCTTGTACTTGCGGTTTTGTGAATCTGGATGACTATCTGTATAATGCACGGTAAAGTCTTCATAAGTCTTGATGGTCACCACACCGTTTTCTTCCGTGACACTTTGAATATCCAAAGCTCCTGGAGTATAGTAGTCAATTTTAGCCTTTCGAACACCATCACCCGTTGTGAATTCAACCATGTCTTTGTAGGCTTGACTTTGTGTGTCATAGTATTTAGAGTAAGTGTTATTTCGATTTGAAACTGAGCTAAAGACAGCGTCGCGGTACTCTTTCAAGAACTCTTCTGCCAAGGTTCGATTTTGTTCTTCTTTGGCTGCTTGCGCTTTCTTAGCATCTTGAGCACTCTTGATGCGTTTTAAAGTATCTTTGGCTAGTTTGAGTTCGATCGGATCGTTTTCACCCTCTTCAATCGTCACCTTAGCCTTTTCAGTTGTGTAGGTTTCCCCATTCATATTGAAGACGGCGTGCACTTCAATTTCTTGATAAGGGATGCTGTCTACTTCAAAGGTCGTGCTCGTTCCGACTTCTTTACCGTTGACCACCACCTTCACATCCGTTGGGTTTTCCACTTCATCTGGGAACTCAACTTCTAAATTGCGTTTTTCAGAATTCAACTGCAATTCTAAGTTGTTCTTCGTTGCTTTTTTAGGATTGAGATGGATCTTAGAAGTGACATTTCCGACCTCTGTTTTAGCAGTCAATTCCATTTCTTTTGTATTGTAATGGAAAGAACCAAGGTCTGTCACTGCATCTTTCTTCAAGGTCACTGTTTTATTGGCAGCCACTTTGAGTTTGGCTTGGTCCAAATTGGTCTTGACCTTGACTTGCACTGGATAGCTAGCCACACGGTATTCTTGGAAGATTCCAAATTTCTTGTCCGCCTTTTCCAAACCAAAGATCTTGTTACCAGATTTATCCGTATAGCTGCCTTCTCCACCATTATCAATGATCTTGTTCAACTCTGTGCCGATATCGACCCCTTGATCTTCCATGCTAGTGATCAAGCTTTCGGCTTCATCCTTTGTCCATTTATCGTTCTCGGTTGAAAGCAGATCTGCTGCTTCACGATAATCCTTTGTATCTACTGCCTTGATGAATTTATCTGCAGTCACTTCGACACGTGTTGTAGACTGGAAGTAAAAGAAGGCTGCTACCAAAGCGATTACAAGAACAGCAAGGGCAGAAATAATCCCAATTTTCTTCTTAGAAAGTTTCTTCCCACTCTTCGTTTTAGGAGCCTTTGGTTTTTTCTGAGCTGGACTTGCCTCTGTGAAGGTTGATCCCTCAAAGACCTGCGTTTGCTCAGTAGCAAGTGGAGCCGCATACTCTTGAGTCGGCTGTTGAGGGACATACTCCTGTGTTTCTTCAGTTGAATCTGGGTTCGCAAATTCTGATTCAGGCACAGGTCCTACAAAAAACTCAAAGTTTTGACTTTTAGCCAAGGTAAATTCTTCCGCACTTGGCTTGCGGCCATAGGTTTCTTCAAAATGTTGCAACCAAGCCTGACGAGCTGCTAGAAGTGGATCGACATTCTTCACTTCTTCAACTGGTTCAACCACTGATTCCTCAACAGGAGCGACTTCCTCAGCTGGGACATTTCCTGCGATAGACTGAATTTGTTTTAAATCAAATCCACAGGCTTTCCCAGCCATAAACTCTTCTGGTGACGGTTTGCGACCGATCACTTTTTCAAATAATTCAACCCATTTCTTTTGCATGGATCTCTTCTCCCTCATTATAAAATAGGGAAAGTGGGTATTCCCACCTTCCTTTTTGTGATATGTTTAGTATCCAAAATTACCCAAGTCTCCAAAATTTGGAGTATTTGGAATAGATCCCATAATAGCTTGTTCCAAAATTTGACGATCCAAGTAAACAACAAGTCCTGCAAAGACAATTAAAATCGCAATGGATGCTACAAGCAATATGAATTTATCTGCTTTAAATTTTGTGTTGTTCAAGGCTTGGTATACTACATACAAGGTTCCAACTGTATACAAGAAGAAGATCAAGAAGTTAAGGAATCCATAGAATTCATAAGCTTTTACAAGTCCAACTAAGAAAGCAAATAGAGAAATAGGCAAGGTGTAAACAGACAAACGTCCAAACTCTTCAAATGAACGGCCGTATGAATATTCTTTATCTTGAAGAACGACACGACGGACAAAGAAACCTGCTACCTGGAAGGTATAGATATTGAAAAAAGCCATGATCAAGATGATCAGAAAGGCACGGAAATCTGCACCATAACCACCTGTAGCTCCACTAGCTGTGAAGAAAGTGCCCAAGGTCAAGACAAAAGCAGTCAAGACATACTGTAAAATTCCGTTAAGAGCTTTTGGATTTTCTACAGCTGTTGGACGTTTCAAAGCTGAAAGGAACCAATTCCAGTAACCACCAACGGCTACACCAAATTGACTTGGTTGGGCAGGATAAGGTTGTCCTGGTTGACCTTGGTAAGGAGCTTGTTGATAAGCTGCTTGAGTCGGTTGTTGGTAGGCTTGCTGTGGAGCTTGTTGGAAAGCAGGTCCATTCGCTGGAGCAACTTGAGGAGCCGGTTCTTGAACTGGAGCTGCAACTGGTTCTTCTGCAGGAGCAGCTGGCGCTGCGACAAACTCTGGAGCTTGTGGAGCTGCTACTGGTTCTTCAACAGGGGCAGTTGGCGCTGCAACAAACTCTGGAGCTTGTGGAGCTGCTACTGGTTCTTCAACAGGGGCAGTTGGTGCTGCGACAAATTCTGGAGCTTGTGGGGTTTCTGGAACCACTACTTCTTCTTGAAATTCTCCTGCAGCCAGTGCTTGAGCAATTTCTTCTGCACTAGCAGAACGACCATTTACGGCTTCGAAATAATCCAGCCAATCTTGTTTTGACATAATGAATCTCCTTAACTATTGTTTATACTAGGGTATTATACAAAATTTCTGAACCATTTTCAATGAAAGACTGGAAAATCCCTGTAATATCTTTTGAAAAACATACAAATTCTACTCATTTTTAGAAATTAGTAAAGAAAACGACCTCTTTTCAGAGGTCATTTTTTAGGATTCAAATGCATCCATGCCACCTTGGACGTTGGTCACATCATAGCCTTGCTCTTCCAAAAATTGGCAAGCACGTGCTGATCGTCGACCAGACTTGCAGATGACATAATAGGGATGATCCTTCTCTAATTCCTGGTAGCGATCTGCTAACTCAGATAAGGGAAGAAGACGAACCCCATCTAAGTGAAGGGCATCATATTCCTCCTGCTCGCGTACATCAAGAACGTGTATGTTTCCTTTTTGATAAGCTTGGTAAAAGCTTGAAAATGGAATTTCTTTCATGATTTCTCCTGTAAGATATGTTATGGAAGGGTTAGGATTTCATAGTTAAAGTCAATAGACTCTAAAAATCGGAACAAGTCTTGGGTTTTAATAAAGATGGTTTTTTCGTTAGTATTGGGATGGAAGGTCATGATTTCCTCTGACACAATATCCTGATCAAAATAGACCCGAATATCTTTTTCTTCATTGTTCAATAAACCAAATGGAGAAACCGTTCCTGGCGGTAATTGCATTTTTTCAGCTAAAGAATCTGCTGAAGCCATGCGGATCCGGTTGGCTTCCACTTGCTCTTTGAAATCATCCATATCCAATGGCTTCTGGTCATCCATGATGAGCAAATAGTATTGAGTTTTCTTTTTGTTGGTCAAAAACATGGTCTTAGTGCGGACACCTTCTAAGCCTTCAATATAAGAATCCGCCTGCTCCGTCGTAAATGCAGGTGGGTGTTCCACCACATCAAATGAAATTCCCAACTCATCTAATTTTTCTTTAACTTGTTGATAAGGATCCATCTTCGCTCTCCTTTATTTTTGAATGATCTCTTGTACTAAGGTTTGCAATTCTGGGACAACTTCTGCCTCAAACCAAGGATTTTTAGCCATCCAGATTTGATTACGAGGGGAAGGGTGAACAAGTGGAAAATAGGTTGGCAAATAGTCTTTAAAATGGTGGACCCGTTCGGTTACTTTGCCACTAACCTTTTCATGAAGGTAATAAGCTTGAGCATATTGTCCAATTAAGAGGGTTAACTCAATATCCGGACACTCCTTGAGAAGTTGAGGGTGCCACTTTTCCGCAAAGCCTTTGCGAGGTGGAAGGTCACCAGATTTCCCATGCCCTGGGAAATAAAAGTCCATGGGAATGACCGCAAACAAACCAGAATTATAAAAGGTGTCTTCGTCAACTCCTAACCATTCGCGCAGACGATCACCACTCTTGTCCTTCCAGTAAATACCAGCTTCTTCCGTCTTCATCCCTGGAGCTTGTCCGATGATATTGATACGAGCTGTCTTTGGGGCTGCAAAGAGTGGCTCTATCCCTTTCTCTGTATATTCTTTATTTTGAGGATCTGCCATAATGGCTTGTTTAATGCTTTCAATCCTTGACATAAGTCCTCCTTCTATGGAAAAACTCAGCCAGAAAAACTGGCCGAGTAGTGGATTATTTGATTAGTTCATAGATGGCTTCTGCGTAAATAGCTGCTGCACGATAGAGATCTTCGACATCTGCGAACTCATTAGCTTGGTGCATAGTATTGACATAGTCTGGGAACATAGCACCAAAGGCAACCCCACGTTTCAAGAGACGACCAAAGGTACCACCACCGATCACTTGTTCATGTCCTTTGAGGCCAGTTTGTTTTTCGTAAACACGCAAGAGGGTGGATACCAATTCATCATCCATCGGAACATAGTGAGGTGTGTGACCGTGGGCTGACAAGCTTACTGTAGCCACTCCTTCGATCTTTTCAAGGGTGGATTTGATGGTTTCAGGATCTGTTCCTTGAGGGTACCGGATATTGAGGGCAATGGTGTTGTCTGCTTGGCTTTCATCAAAATGGAAGACACCTGCATTCATGCTCAATGGTCCCATTTTGGCATCTGTATGGGCAATTCCTAATTTTTCACCAGCAAAATCTTCGTGAAGAAGCGAAGCTGTCACATGAAGGTAAGCCTTAGCAGCACCACCAAAATCAAATTGGTTCAACAAGAGAGCCAAGTAGGTCGCACCATTAATTCCATCTTCAGGAGTTGATCCATGAGCAGATTTCCCGATAATCGTAACGGTATAGGTTTCTTCATCAACAGTTGAGATTTCATACTTGAGCTGGTGTTCCTTGGCAAAGGCATCTAAGAGGCCAGCAAGATCTGGAAGTTGTCCAGAAACGACTGCAGTCGCTGACTCTGGTACCATGTTTTCACGAAGGCCACCTGTAAAGCTATGAAGATGGGCAGTTCCTGTGTTGTCATTTCCAAAATGAAGGTACTCAGTGATGTTTCCTTTTTCCCCATTGATGATTGGGAATTCCGCATCTGGTGAGAAGCCAAAATCTGGCTCAGGAAGTCCGACATGTTTGAAATAGTAATCCATGTCGCCCCAGCCCGATTCTTCATCCGTACCGACAACAAAGCGCACGCGCTTAGAAACAGGGAGTCCTAGGTCTTTAATGATCTTCAAACCATAGTAGCAGGCCATTGTAGGCCCTTTATCATCAGACGAACCACGCGCATAGAGCTTACCATTGATAATTTCTGGTTTGTATGGATCTGTCTTCCAACCACTACCTGCAGGCACGACGTCCATATGGGCAAAGATCCCAAGTTCTTCTTCTCCTTCACCAAAGGTAAAGTGACCGGCATAATTGTCGACATTCTTGGTTTCATAGCCATCACGTTTGGCAATTTCCAAGAATTTTTCAAGAGCTTTTACAGGACCAGGTCCAAAAGGATGCTCTGCATCTGCCTTGCTGTCATCGCGTTCAGAATTGATTTCCAAGAGGCTGTATAAGTCAGCCATCATCTCATCGCGACGTTTTTCTACTTCTGCTTTAAAGTCAACTGTTGTCATGAATTCCTCCTCGATCTTCTATTTGCTAATTGGCTTAGCGTTTGTCAATGATTTCGTCCACTGGTAAGCGATAGCTCGGCTCTACTTTTTCAGCCGCATAGCCAACCGTAATCAAAACTTCTGGACGGAAACGCTCTTCGATGTCCAATACTTCATTGATTTTTGATTTATCAAATCCCAAAATAATATTGGTTCCAATGCCTTGGTCCGTCAAAGCCAATACCAAGTTCATAGCCACAAGACCGGCATTCAAAGCCAAGTAATCGCTTGTCTGTTGGGCATCATAGCGTGCAAATTCAGCAGGAAGGTTTTGCATAAAGTATTGCAACTGCTCGTCTGTGAAGTTTTTCACCCCACCGACACGCGCAATCTTGCGAGCCCGTTTTTGCAAATCAGTATCAGTAAAGAGGGCGATGGTCACAGGTGCTTCCATAACTTGATCGTAGTTTGCACCATAGGCTAATTTTGCCAATTCCGCATTTTTTTGACGAACGACCACAAATTTCCAAGGCTGGCTATTGTGGGCGCTAGGGGCCAAGGTTGCGATCTCAATGGCAGTCCGTACATCCTTTGGATCGACCGGTTGGTCAGTGAAATGCTTGATCGCATGGCGTTTTTTATTGAGCTCTAGAAATTTCATAAGCTTCTTCCTTTTCTATTTCTGTTACCTCTATTTTAACACAAAATGAAAGAGCTTGCAGGGTTTTACAGCCTAAGATTGTGAAAAAAGAAGCGGACATTTTGAAGATCCGCTTCTTTTTTATAGGTTGAATACACAAGAGATCCACCTATGATTCATTGGAAAGATTGAAATAGGCAGCTACTTCTTTGGTATAGCCGTATTTCTCAATTAAGGTAGTTAGCAACTCGATGTTATGGCCCCGATAGTTATCCTCGCGTCTCAGTTCTTCATACATCTCAATAAAGGGAAGACCCTTGTCCTTGGCATCTTGGAGCTCTCCTTCATAGTCATAGGCCACCTTACGAAATTGCAGGTTGGTCACTCCATCTTCTTCGACATCGATCAGCGCATACTGAGCTCTGTGGTTTTGAATTGGTTCCCAGTCGAAATATGGCATGCCAATAGTCCCTGGATTGAGAATCTGCTGGCCCTGGTTGCCATAGCGAAGCAACTGCTTGTGAACATGACCGTAGATGGCCATATCCGTCTGGTCATCCAGCAGTTGGTCAAAGTTCTCCGTCACATTAGCTGGACGCAAGTCACCACCATAATTCTTTTCTGGCAAGTTGTGGGTCAGTGAAAAACGAATACCATTGACCTCCTTCTTCTCTACCAATGGAAGGGATCGAAGCCAATCGATCCGCTTAGGATCCAGTCCTTCCATGAGGTACTGAGTGAGACGAAGAAGCTGGATCTCCTGCGGATCCTCGAGCCCGTACTCGCCATCCAAGGCCTCTAGGACACAATCGTCCCAATTTCCACGAACAGCTGCTGTAATGGGAATCGCATCCAGCAACTCAAAAAGGTCATCTCTTCCAGGCCCCGGAAGCAAAATGTCCCCTAAAAGCCAGTATTCCGTCGCGCCTTGAGCACGCGCATCCGCAATCACTGCCTCCAGGGCTGTCGTATCTCCGTGGATATCAGATAAAATAGCAATTCGATGGTTCATATCTACTCCTTTATGGATTGAAAAATCTGTGTGCCTTAAGTATAACAAAAACGAGCAAAAATAAAAAATGTGATCACACTTGGATATCACATTTTAAACGACCAGTCATCATTTGATTTCAAAACCATAAAAATATTTTCTTCCTTCGACCCAGTCTCGCTTGGAAACATCTTCAATGTAATCAATCATATTATCGATATCTTTTCTTGAAATTGTTTCGTTAACTTTTACTGGAACCCTTTTACCAGTAAATGTAGAAAGGAGAGCAGATTGAAGGTATTTATGAAACTTACCTTCAACTTGGATACCAGTATACAATGAAGTCATGATTTCCTTAGCAAACATTCCCGGAAAGACAGGAGAGCCCTTATAGTAATAGGTATCTGGTTCTTTCTGTTCGCTTACTAACGACCATAATTCTTCAACCTCTTCTTCGGTTGCTTCCTCCGTCGATAATTTCTGATCATAAAAATAATCATCCAATGCATCTTGGATCGCATATTCAATGTCTGAATCGCTATCTTCCCACTCGTCCCAAAGTGCAAGCAAATAAGGAACTACTTCATAGGACATCGTGTCCACAGCACCAGTGACAAATGTAAAAATAGCAAATTCTGACACATCGGATAAACATCTAAGATTGGAAACATCCCTTAAATCTTCATTGGTGCATACCGAGCAAAACAATCGAATACACAAATTTAAGACAGATTCATCTTTCGTTTGATTCATCAGTTCAATCAACAATGGTTTAACTGAAAAATCCCCCTTTTTTAATATCTCTGCAATCAGTAAAATACATTCTTTTTCATCAGAAATAGACTCTAGATTAGTTTTCAACTCTTTAAGAGACAAAGGACTAACCCCACCAAAATCTACTCCTGTCAGTAGTAAGTTATTTTCCATCAAACCTAAAATCCATTCGTTCCTATTGTATTTTAAGACTTGTGATCACATCTCGCCCCGCCTAAATCAGCATACAATAAAACTAGTATAACAAAAACGAGTACAAAACGTGAAAACCATCCACATGAATATGAATGGTTTAGACTATATTATAATAAGGTTCTAGAATGAACTAGATATTCCCTTCATCATCGGCTTCTTCATCCTCTACAACCTCTACATTCAAGTAACCATTATCTAGGTATTCTTCATGAGTGATTTCACCGCTATGATACATAAATTGCTTATTTAATTTTATGGACATTTGCTTAAACTCTGAAAAGCTATCTGCTAATCCGTCTAGAGCCAAAAAGACATCTACAAAACCAGTTGTATAATCTTGATCTTTTGATGAAGAAATCTTATCTTTCTTTTTGTCTAACAAGGTAATTCCATTTTTTAATTGCTCCAAGTAGTCTTCTATTTCATTCTCACAAGTTTTTAAATCAATAAGATATTCAGAATTATCTATATGCTGTTTAATATTTAATTGTTCAAAAAAATCGATATATTGTCTTATTAGTTTGCTTACTTCAATCATTTATTTAGTCTCCGCCCTGCTCCTAATTTGGTCTTCATTTTGTTTATTGTACCGTCAATATTTATTACTTTTTTAAATTCTCCATTCGACTTAAATACTTCCAAATGGTCTTTATGCATACCATCTAAATATATCTGATCACCTTTTTTAAGCCCAGGAATACTCTTATCTACTACTTCATAAATAGTTTGTCCATCATATCGCTTCTTTGTCTTTCTCACCGAACTTTTTAACTGTTCACCAAAATCCGTCTCAAAAAATTCTTGCATATTATTAACTGGTGTAGGAATCGATCTTACCCCACCTCTACCTTCGAATGCTGCAATCTTCTGTTTGTGATCGACTGAGATTTGTTGGATGCGATCGGCGAAATCATCTATCTTCGTTGAGACGTTAGACTTTGGTAGATTAACATTTCCATCCCCTGCAAGAGCAAAGGCAGGTTGACGTTGATTTCCAATGGAATCCATCATGTTTTGAACATTTTGTCGACCTGTTTCCATCGCATCATTGAAGTTCCGAACTTTATTGGAAAGCGCTTCTGCACCTGCCGCAACAGTTTTATTCTTCACATTTGAAACACGGTTCTTGAAGTGTTCAAAAGCTTCTCCAGCTTGAACCTTGACATCGCCCACCTTGGTCTTGACATCTGTCCAAGTTGATTTGACGCGATCTTTAATGCTAGCCTTAAAGCTAGTCGCTTCCCCACTGTGGATATTGACATTGGCTGCTTGACTAGCTCTATAGGATTTGTATTTATTTCCGAGGTGACCAATGGTACGCCCAATCATTTGACTGGTTGCTAGGTTCGTCAAGGCCATCTGAGGGTCTTCCACAAAGTCATGCCCAAACTGGGCAGTATCATAGACATTTGCTTCCATATGAGCAAATCTTTCAGCCGCAAGGAGCGACTCTGAAGCTGTTTTACCAGCTATCTTTGTGGCAGTTGTCAACCCACCAGACAAAAGTGTTGTTGTAGCTTCTGCTAAAGCCCACTGAGTTTGTTCTGTGGAGAGAACTTCTCCAGAGATGGTCTCTCCGGTTGTTGCACGATAAAGAGCTTCTCCTCCAACGAGTACAGTCCCAGCTCCATATGCTAACGGAGCAAGAGTTCCCCCAGAGGCAAAGGTCCCCACAACTAGCAAACTAACACCAAGGATCTTGACCCCAGTCTCCACCCAACCAAGCCATTGTTCATTGTCTTTAGAAAAGGTGGATTTCATCCGTTTGTATTCACCCATTTCGGTTGGATAGAAAGCATCCATCAACTCACGGTCACTCAAGTCCTTAAGCTTATTATACGTATCTCTATCAGATTTTTCAAGTTCTTTAAGGTGCTCCTTAGCCACTTTTAGCTTTTCCTTGTACTTCGCAGCAGCAGCTGGTATTGGACTCTTGTCACTATTTAGGATATCAGACAAAGTGAAATGTTTAGTATTGGTTGTAGTTTGCTCAATTTGTCCAACCATCCCATTATTGATATAAGACTTTTCAGTTTCTTTATAGGTAAGATGGTCAGTTTTATATTGATTTTTTCCCTCATTGACCTTGTTGAGGGCCTCCATGGCATCTTCTAGTCCACCGATGTACTTGTTTTCTATATTTTGTACGATCTCCTTGTGAACTTCCTTTAAGGCTCTCATAATTTTTAAAACCTTATGCTCCGCATCTAGAAAGTCACTTTCCGGCATGTCTTTTCCTAAGGTCCCTTCACCTTGAGCGACATAGAGATCCTCAACTTGATTCGTTTTAACAATCTCAGTGGCCTTTTTTATATCTCTCAATAAGTCAACAACTTGCTTGACATTATTCTCGCCCCAGCCTAGGTTATCACCTTTTTCAAAGTCACTTTTATTTGTATAATACTCTGTCATCAAGCACCTCCTTTATTGGTCCGTCCACTGTAGAGGATAGCGTCTTCTGATTTAGGGCCCGTATAATCTGGCTTAGTTTGGCTTTCTTTGATATTTTCTTTAGTAAGTTCAAAAGCCTGTTGGGGATCCTGTTCCAGTGCTTGTTTTGTTTCTGGATCAATAGTTGGATCTACTAAAGCTGCATTGACAATGTCTGCTGCTAAGAGTTTGTCTGTGTCAATCATAGCTCGATAGGTTGTTTGGATATGATTGTACATCAACTCTGTTAAGGATTGAAATGTTTGGGCCTTAGCTGTAAAATGACTTAATTGCAATTCACCTAAACGTGATTGAAGTGATCCTTCCTTACAAACTGCGGGCACTTTTTCTACCAACTCTTGTAACTGAGTTGTCAGATCCATTGTGCTCATGACCAATTCACGCGCGGCTAATAAAAGTTCTTCTTGTTCTGTCAAGGAAATACTAATCTTTGGCATGGTTCAATCCTCACTTTCAATTGCTTGATCACTTCTTTTTCCATTACTTCTGTACTGACAGACCGAATCCGTTGTTCCAACATATCGTACTGATAGAGACCTGAAGGAGCATCCAAATAAAGATAAGCTGTCGAGCATTTCTTATAAGAATAAGTCATCACAGTTAATGCAGGTCTTTGACCGTAATAAATCAGTAATCGCTCATCTGAATACGGTTCCCAAGAAGAAGCATTGGGATTTCCTTCTCTTTGGGGATTTTGAGCACTCAAAAAATCATGGAGTTGTATCGTCATCCCAAGGAACTGAAAACTATGAATCCGATTAAGGGTGTATGCATTTTCCCCAACCCTTTCAATTACGATATGGTACCAACGATTTGAATCGACCAACTGTGCACAATAAAATTGCTGATCCACTTCACAGTGGGAAAAAGCCTTCTGGTACTGATCCAGATAGATTCCTCTAGCCATACAGGCTTCAGTTGGCTCATCGTTCTCATCAATCAGATCCATAGAGCGCAGATCTTCAAAACCTTTCTCTAGGACCTCTTTTAACTGTTCTAATTTCTCTTTCCCTTCAACTTCAGGAAGAGGAAGGAGAAAGAGATCTTCACTATAACCGTCATTTGTAATCATATGCAATGCATATAATGCTTCAATTGAAAAAATCATACGCTATCTATTTCCTTGATTCTCTTTGCGTCTTTTATGTGATAAAAGAGTGTTTCTAAACCATCTGCTGCTTCGTGTAACTTACCAACTGCATCCGCAAAATCTGCTTGATATTGTTGGATAAAATCTTTAAGGCCAAGATATTTCTCCTTGGTTTCACCAGACCAAAGTGATTCCTTTTGGCCTAAAGCACTCACTTGTGATGGGATGGTGGAATTGATTAGATTATGAACACTTTTCAGTTGCTCAATCAATGCCCTTAACTCACTATCCTCATAATGAACGGTATCATGAGTAAAACGTGACTCGATATCATTAATATTTGTATTCATATGCTAAAACCATCCTCTCGCCAGTTCCGACCAATCTTCTTCTATGCCTAGTCTTTCCCAACCTTTTTTGCCTTTGTTATACTCTGCTTTCACAGATTCCATCTGAGAATTAAGGGAGGCAATTTGAGCAACCAACTCATTGTATAGGTCTACAAAAGAAGCATTCGAATCATTTACAAAATCAACGTAATCTTGCAATTTATCACGATTTGTTTTCAACTTACTGGAAGCAGTATCCAAATAAGCATAACCAGCGTGACCATCAATCTTATCTATAATCCCTTTTGTATACTCGATATACTCGTCCATTTCTGAGGTCGAGCGTTTATGGTCAAGATTACAATTTTTTATACCATCACGCACTCTTTTATATTTATCTCGTTTCACTTTCAAACTATCGTACTGACTTTTTAAGGATGCGTCACTTGCCATAATATCTCCTGCCTTTCTTGTATATCGTATTAGTTTACCATATTTGAAGCATCATTTATACGATCAACCCTTATTTTTTACCTATATAAACATATCGCAATTATCTGTTGATTTTAACCTAAAAAGGATAAGTATTTTCATTACTTACCCTTGTTGATCTATATTTTCTTTAACCTCGAAATCTTATTCTCCATTCATTTTTTCTTGCACTGCCTCCGCGACTGCTCGTGGGATGCCGACTGTGACAATCTCATCCACAGTAGCTTCTTTGATCTTGGTCAGTGACTTGAAGTGCTTCATCAGCAATTGCTTGCGTTTTGGTCCCAAGCCTTCGATGCCATCTAGCTGAGAGGAGAAGGAATTTTTAGAACGAAGCTGGCGGTGGAAGGTGATGGCGAAACGGTGGACTTCATCTTGGATCCGTTGGAGGAGGAAAAATTCCTGCGAAGTCCGAGAGAGTTCGATGACTTGGAGAGGATCGCCGAAGAGTAATTCATGAGTCTGGTGCTTATCATTCTTTTGCAGACCTGCAATAGGAATATCCAGCCCTAACTCCTCTTGGATGACTTGCTTAGCGATATTAACTTGCCCCTGCCCCCCATCGATAACGATCAGATCTGGTGGCGTCAGACCATCCCGCATGACCCGACTGTAGCGTCTGCGAATGACTTCCCGCATGCTGGCATAGTCATCTGGCCCCACGACGGTCTTGATCTTGTACTTGCGGTAGTCCTTTTTACTTGGCTTCCCATTGACAAAGACCACCATGGCTGAAACCGGACTGGTCCCCATGATGTTGGAGTTATCAAAAGACTCAATGCGCACAGGAGTTGGAATTTGTAGGAGTTTTCCAAGGTTTTCAATAGCACCTTGGGTCTTTTCCATGGATTTTTCAAGGAGATTGAACTTCTGCTCCAGACTGACACGCGCATTTTTGATGGCCAGATTGACCAACTGCTTCTTCTCCCCACGCTGGGGTTTGAGGACCTTGGTATCTACTAAGGCCTTGACCGCTTCCTCATCGATATCTTGAGGGATCAGGATTTCATTGGGGATCAGGTGAGACTTCTCCTGGTAAAACTGACCCACATAGGTCAAGAAATCCTCGTCTGGATCATTGTAGTATGGGAAGAGGTTGACGTCGCGCTCGATCAGCTTGCCCTGACGGACAAAGAAAACCTGCACACACATCCAGCCCTTGTCCACGTAGTAGCCAAAGACATCCCGGTTCTGCAAATCCTTGGCCATGACCCGCTGTTTGGTCCGCAAGGTCCCAATAGCTTGGATCAGATCCCGATACTCGGCCGCCCGCTCAAATTCCATGTTTTGCGCAGCGGTAGTCATCTTGAACTTGAGCTCATCGATAATCTTGTCATCCTGTCCTTTTAGGAAATCAGAAACCTCCTGAGCCATGCCCTTGAAATAGGCCTCGTCCTTGTGGCAGACCGTGTGGGCCATACACTGCCCTAGATGATAGTAAAAGCAAACCTTGGAAGGCGGATTGGTACACTTTCGAAAAGGAAAAATCCGATCCAAAAGTCGCTTAATCTCATTGGCCGCCCCTACATCCGGATAGGGACCAAAATAGAGGCCACCATCCTTTTTGACCTGGCGCGTGATGATGAGACGCGGATAGCGCTCATTGGTAATCTTGATGAAGGGATAGGACTTGTCGTCCTTGAGCATGATATTGTACTTGGGCTTGTTCTCCTTGATGAGGTTAATCTCAAGAAGCAAGGCCTCAATATTGGACTCGGTAACGATAAACTCAAAATCCACAATCTCAGATACCAGGGCTTCCGTCTTGGTATCGTGGCTCCCTCTGAAATAGGACCGCACCCGATTGCGAAGATTTTTGGCCTTCCCCACATAGATGATGGTACCGTTCTTGTCTTTGTGAATGTAACAGCCCGGACTCGTCGGCAAGAGCTCGAGCTTGGATTTAATCAAGTTATTCATACTCTCTATTATAGCAAAAAAGAGAGGCCTTGGCCTCTCTGTATTATATCTGTATTTTTTATATCCGCCTTCACCAAGTCAAAAATAATTATTAAATGGTATATCAGACATCCAATCTCAATCCTTTATCTTCACTTGCCCTTTTTCGTATCCCGAATACCAACTACTATTCGGACTGACATACTCAGGTAATTCCTTTTGTGGCTGATCTCCTGAAAGGGTTAAAAGTCCATCATATATCATACAAGAATACTTCTCTGATTCTCTAACAAATTCATTATTTTCAGTATCATATGAGTAAGTATGCTCTGAACTACCTTCCTTTATGGTGATCTGCTCTCCTTCTATTTTTATCCATGATGTTTTATCTAGGGAGGCTGTTTTAGTAGATTCATTTTTTACCGTCAGATAGTATATTCCATCTTTTGATTTCATCTCATCAAGGTTAATCCTGATAATCCCTATAATCATAAGTGCAGGGATTATTAACAGAAACCATTTCCATTTTTTTGATTTATTTTTCATCAGTAGACATTGCTCCATTTTAAATTTTCGTTACTATCTATTATAGCAAAAAGAGGGTGGGACAAAAGTCCTAGCCTCTTAATTGTTTTTAGATTGTCAAGCAAGACGCAGTGGTTGAGTGGACTCTACTACGCTGATTTCATCAGCTTTTACAGCCCTACTCAACTGTGCGGAGGTGGGACGACGAAATCGAATTCTAACGAATTACCGATTTCTGTCCCACTCTCT